>ENA-ORCR01000109-ORCR01000109.1-marine-metagenome-genome-assembly--contig:-NODE-109-length-96178-cov-22.610504_pt1 | contig 96178 bp, 88 predicted proteins | sample MGYA00237782_ERZ508514 | MGnify/ENA primary metagenome ERZ508514 (study PRJEB26185, sample SAMN06268960) | marine metagenome | isolation source: Eden Landing Ponds, San Francisco, CA, USA | place...
CGCAGTCGGTTTCCGAGAAGAGCCTAGGCCGGGATTTGAACCCGGGCTCTCGTCCTTACCAAGGACGCGCTTTACCGCTAAGCTACCCAGGCAGGCATCTCTTGGTTACCCTGATTCGTCTTTAGTCGTTTCGATTCGCGAGCGGGCACGCGAATCCCTCTCACTAGTGGTCGGCGGAGGTGCGGACCCCGTCGCTGGCCGGCGGCTCCGTCCCGGCGAGCGTGCCGAGCGTCTCCAGGACGTCGCTCTCGGCGACGCGCTCGACCGGCGGGAGGCCGTCGGCGGCGAGGTCGGTGGCGTACTCGCGCAGACGGGCCGGTGCGCGGCCGCCGGCGGCGGTCGTCCCGGCGACGACGGCGAGTTCGAGGACGTCGGCCTCCAGGTCGGTGTCGGGGGAGTCGTCACCGGTCACGCGGCGGACGGTCTGGTCCGTGCCGAAGGCGCGGACGACGGCGACGGCGGCCTCGGCGGCCTCGGTCCGGGCGAGCAGGTAGAACCCCCGGGAGACGAGGATGTCGGCGATGAGGATGTCCAGGTCGGCCTCGTCCCGCTGATTTGGCGAGCCGGGGCTCGACGAGTCAGCGTGGCCGTTCTCGGCCGGCCTGACGTCGGCGTCTGCCCAGGGGTCGTCACGAGCGAGCGTCCGCGTGAGCCTGAGGCCCTCGTAGATGAGCTGGACGCCGGCGGCGCGCTCGGAGAGACGCTCGACGGACTCCTCGCGGACTGCGCGGGCACTGGCGAGTGTGAGAACACCCGGCGTCACCGACGCGGCGTCGAGACGGTCCTCGATCCGGGCGTGGAGGCGGTCGGGTTCGACGTCTTCGACCGCCGCCAGCGCGGCCCGGCGGACCGCCGCGGCTTCCTCCATTGATTCAGGGTTACGACGGGGAGGCCAAAGACCTTTGGAAACGCCGAGGGTCCACTCAATCGTGATTCACGCGGCCACAGACGGCGACGTCGCTGTGGTGACGCTCGACCGCCCACAGCGCCGCAACGCGCTCACCCGCGAGGGGCTGGCCGAGCTCGGAGCGGCCATCGAGGAGGCGTCGGCGCCCGTCCTCTATCTCCACGGCGCGGGCGAGGGGTTCTGCGCCGGCGCGGACCTGGACGTGGTCGACGCCCTGGACGAGCACGAGGCGGCAGCGTTCGCCGCCGAAGGGCAGGACGTCGCCCGCGCGCTCGCTACCTACGACGGGGCGACCGTCGCCGGAATCGACGGCGCGGCCCGCGGCGGTGGGGTGGAACTCGCCCTCGCCTGTGACGTCCGGGTCTGTACGCCCGAGGCGACGCTGGCCGAGAGCGGCGTCTCGCTGGGGCTGTTCGGCGCCTGGGGCGGGACGGCCCGCCTCCCCGACGTCGTCGGCCGCGGCGTCGCGGCAGACCTGGCGCTCTCCGGCCGCGTCCTCGACGCCGAGGAAGCGAGGGGAGTGGGCCTGGTCTCCCGCGTCGTGGACGACCCGCGGACCGTCGCCGACGAGATAGCCGGCAACGACGCCGATTCGGTCCGCGCCGTCGCCGAACTGCTCCGGAATCCGGCGGACCCCACGAGCCAGGAGGAACGCGAACGGCAGAGCTTCGCCGACCTGGTCGGCAAACGCTCTGACGAGGACGGGTAACTGGGCCTGTCGATTCGTATATCGTTGGAAGCGTAACAGTTGAATCCTTCTAGCGCCCACGGTGGACCAATGCCGGAGTGCGACTACTGCGACGCCGCGTTCGAAGACGAGGATTCCTACCTGGCTCACCTCCGGGACGCACACGAGGGAGAGCTCGGCTCGATCGACCAGCGGCGCGTCGACGACCTGGAGCGGGACGACGGGAGCGCGATTCCGACCGGTCCGGCCGTCCTCGGCCTCGTCCTGGTCGTGGGGCTGGGACTCGTCGCCTACCTGACGCTGTTCGCGGGGTCGGGCGGCGGCGGCGCCACCGACCTCCCGAACCGCGGCGACCAGGCGGTCATCTCGCAGGTCCAGAACGAACCGTCGTCCGGCAACAACCACGTCGAGCAGGGAACGGAAATCGACTACGAGCGGACGCCCCCGACCGGCGGCACCCACTACTTCGGCGTCGTGAACCCGGGCTTCTACGAGGAGCCCCAGCCCTACGGCCTGCTCGTCCACTCGCTCGAACACGGCCACATCGTCGTCTACTACGACCCCGACCAGCTAAGCCCCGAGGCCGAGGAGAACCTCCGGTCCTACGCCCAGACCTACACGGGCACCTGGCAGGGCTTCGTCGTCGTCCCCACCCCCGAGGACGACCCCGAATCGGCATACGTCCTGACGGCCTGGGAGAACCGCCTGACGATGGACGAGTACGACCCCGAGACCGTCCGCCAGTTCACTGGCGAGTTCATCGGCCGCGGCCCCGAGAACCCTGTTCGGCCGCGATAGGGAGTGAGGAGGTGTTGTCGTTTTAGTTCGGTCTGCGTTATTCAGTCGTACTCAGGTGAGCTGTGTGTTCGTCAGGATGTGTATGCGTCACAGATAGTATCGTAAACCGGTGGGGAAGATTCTACCCTGGTACATACTAGGTTGTGTCGTCCTGTTCAAATGGAAGGTCGTCCAGCGGCGATTCATGGCCGACGTGAACTTCAATTTCCACGTCTAAACCATCTCTTACCGCCAGAATCGCCGCCCAGGCCCGATGATTCCCGTCAAGCATCACTGGAGGCCAGAATTCATCGTACTGTCGAACGACGGCCGCGCCGAACGTGTGATCGGGGTACTGGTGACGCATTGACGAGATTTTCTCGACAAACTCTGGGAAGTCTACATCAAACTCTCCGGCTTGCATTCTATCAATGGCACCAGCGAGTGTCTCGCCACCAGTCATCCAATTACAACCGATACTAGGGTATGGATCAAACTTTCCAAGTTCGGAACCCCTCACGACGAGTGTCGTCCACTGAGGCGCTCTGAATGTTGCATACTGGACTGGCTCGTCGTACGTCGTTCCGAGTTTAGAGACAAGTCGCTCTTTGTCCCAGCCTGATGGGTCGGCATCAGGATACTCCTCCTTTTGAGCCTCACGAAGTATCCATTGACGAAATACCTCCGTAATGTCAAGAGAACCCCGTTTCCGTCGGTAGAATATCTGGGACATCCCACTTGACCTAACATTTCTCACTCCATCGCATAACGATTGTGGCGCAACGATAGACAGACAACCTGTACCGACCGTAGTCCGAAGATCTAAACGGAACCAGACCGACGACAATCTCGACGAACATCACACCCAGCCACGCCACTCACGAGCAAAAAGCCCGAAAACACTCAGTACAGCGGATCCGGCCCCGGTGGGACGTGGCGCTTGTGCGCGCTCTGGGTGTTGAGTTCGCGGACGCGTTCGACGGCGGCCTCGTCGACGCCGATCTCCGTCGCGGTCGCGGACTTGGAGACGCCGCCCTCGACGTGGAGCGCGAGGATGGAGTCGAGCGTCGGGTAGTCCAGCCCCATCTCCTCCTCGTCGGTCTGGCCGACCCACATCTCGGCGGAGGAGGTCTTCTCGGCCAGGTCGGCGGGGACGTCGACGTGCTTTGCCAGCTGGCGGACCTGGGCCTTGTAGAGGTTGGCGATGGGGTGGCAGTCGACGGCGCCGTCGCCGTACTTGGTGAAGTAGCCCACCAGCGCCTCGCTCTTGTTGCCGGTGCCGAGCACGAGCGCGTTGCGGTGGTTGGCGGCGAGGTAGTTCAGCACGGCGCGCGTCCTGACCATGAGGTTGCCCTCCGCCATCGTGTCGCCCTCGGCGTCGGGGTAGGCCTCCAGAAAGGTGTCGACGATGGGCTCGATCCCGACGACGTCGTACTCGATGCCCAGCAGGTCGCTGGCGACGCGTTCGGCGTCGCTCATGTTCGCCTCCCGGTTGACCTCGCTGGGCATCACGAGGCCGTACACCGAATCGGCGCCCAGCGCCTCGACGGCGAGGTGCGCGACTAGCGTACTGTCGATGCCGCCGGAGAGGCCGATGACCGCCCCGTCGGCCCCCGCCTCCGCGACCATGGACTCGATGAACCCGGTGATGTGCTCGCGGTGGGCCGCCAGTTCGTCCTCGGAGAGCGAGACATCCAGCGGCGACTCCGCCCGCCGGACAGTGGTGGACTCGGACATGGACGACTCTTGGCCGTCGAGCGACAAATAGCTCCCCGATGGCGCAACGTTTCCGGACGAACGGGCAGTTCGAGCGAAGCGCTACGTTCAAGTGACGCGCCCGGGTAGAAAATCGTGCATTGCGACTGCGCGCCGTTGGTGAGCAGTTCCGAAGGAACTGCGAGCCTCGGGGCGAACGAAGTGAGCGCCGTTGTTGAGACGGACGAAGTCCGTCGATGCTCGGCGCGCGAGTGCACGAGTGCGCCGTTGGTCCAGTGGTAGGACATAGCCTTCCCAAGGCTAGAGCCCGGGTTCAATTCCCGGACGGCGCATAGGAGGTTCGAACGAAGTGAGAACCTCGAAAACGCGAGCGGCGACCAACGGGAGCCGCGAGTAATTCTGCGAGGAACGGACGTGACGAGCGAATGCGTCACTCCGGGAATTGAACCCTGGGAGTCTTGCGAGCAGCGCGAGCAAGACGTTGTCAGAGCGAAGCTCTGACAGAAGTCGCAGCCCCGGAACGGCGCGATAGCGCCGCACGCCCGGAACGTCTCCCTCCGGTTCAATTCCCGGACGGCGCATAGGAGGTTCGAACGAAGTGAGAACCTCGAAAACGCGAGCGGCGGAGCCGCGAGTCATTCTGCGAGGTCCTCGCGAACAGAGTGAGCGAGGGCTCGGAGCGGCTCTGCCGCTCCGGTGAACGCACGTGACGAGCGAATGCACCCCGCAGAGCCATCGACGCCGTTCCATAGCCCACCCACGCCCACTCGTTCCCGCCCGAGACGCGCCGACGACGACCAATAGGCCCGAATCGGCGGGTCACCTCGTCACCCGACCCTATCAGAATAGCCCCCGAAATCGGCCTGCCACTACAGGGATAGCCACTGGAGAAATGGGGGTCGATAGTGTACGAACAGAACATGTCTACGACAATGGGTGCGGTCGAGACGGCGAGTGCGGAGTCAGCGAGTCAGGCCGTCGTCGCCGCCGTCGCGGCGGAGACCGGTGCGGACCCGATGACGCTCGAACCGCTGTACGGCGTCCTCGACCCGGACGCGCTGGACGCGCTGGTAGCGGGCGACGAGTCGGCGACCACCGCGCCGCCCGTCCGCGTCGAGTTCACCTACGCGGGCTGTGCGGTGTCGGTGACCGGCGACGGCGCCGTCGACGTCACCGAACTCGACCGCTGAGGGGTCCATCGCGATCGGGCAGGCGGGCTGTCGGGGGCACCTGTTCGCCGAGCGACAGTATCTTATATTTGCTGATGCACTAACCTGTTAGGTATGGCCGAGGGACCAACAGTTGTCGTGACGGGCGCCGACGAGGAGGCAGTCGCCCGGACCGCGAGCACGCTCCGGAAGCTCACGGACTCGTTCGCTGTCGCGACGGCACCGGAATTCGGGGAGTCGGGGGAGTCGGCGGATGGCTACTGCCTGGTCGCCGACGGGACGGAGGAGACCGTCCTCGAACGCATCTGCGAGCGACACCCGGAGGTTCCGGTCGTCCTGTTCGGCGACAGCGACGAGCGGTCCGTCGAGGCGGTGCTGGCCGACGGCGCGGCCGACTACGTCCAGCGGAGCGGCGACGAACGCTACGCCGTCCTCGCACACCGGATCGAACGGGTACTCCGGGAGGCCGAGGGCGGGAACGCAGCTATCGAGCGTGCCGGTGACGGCGCCCCCACGAGCGTCGCGCAGAGCCCGGAGACCATCACGCAGCTCCAGGCCATCTCGCGGGACCTGATGCAAGCGCCCAGCCGTGAGTCCATCGCCGCCGTCGTGACGCGGGCCGTCGAGACGGTGCTGGACTACGACATGAGCGTCGTCCGGCTGTACGACCCCGAGGAGGGGGTGCTCGAACCCGTCGCCGCCAGCGAGAACGCCGTCGAGCGGATGGGCGAGCGCCCGACGTACAGCCTCGACGAGGGACTGCCGGGGAAGGTGTTCGCCTCCGGCGAGCCGGCGGTGTACGACGACGTGAAGGCCCTCGATGACGACTTCGACCGCGGCCCCGTCCGGGGAGCGATGTTCTTCCCCATCGGCGTCCACGGAACGTTGAGCATCGGCGCGACGACGCCCGGCGCGTTCGACGAAGTGGACCGGACGATGGCGGCGCTGCTGGCCACCAACGCGGCGGCGGCGTGCAACCGGGCCCGCCGGGAACGAGAGGTCCGCGAGGCGCGCCACCGCATCGCCACCATCCTCGACCGCATCGAGGGACTCGTCCAGGACACCGTGGAGGTGCTCGTCGAGGCCCACACGCGCGAGGAAGTCGAACTCGGCGTCTGCACCCAGCTCGCGGCGGCGGACCCGTACGTCTTCGCCTGGCTGGCCCGCCCGGACGTCCGCGGCGAGGCACTGGTCGCCCACGAGTGGACCGGGGAGACGAACCTCTACGTCGCCGACGAGAGCGTGCCGATGGACGGCGACTCGCCGGGCGCGGCCGCCTATCAGACGGGTGAGTCGCAGGTCGTCGACGTGCGCGCGCTGGCCGAGGCGGAGTCGGGCTGGCTCCGGACCGCCCACGAGGCCGGCGTCGAGTCGGTGATGGCCATCCCGCTCGAGTACACCGACGCCAGTTACGGCGTCCTCTACGTCTGTGCGGGCCGGGAGGACGCCTTCGACGGTCGCGAGCAGGTCGTCCTGGAGTCGCTCGGCCGCGCGGTCGCCAACACCATCAACGCCTTCGAGAGCGGGCGCATCCTCTCGGCCGACCGGGTGATCGAACTGGAGTTCGCCGTCGAGGACCACGACCTGCTGTTCTCCCGGCTCTCCGCCACGACGGGCGCCCTGATCAGTTCTACCGGGACCGTCACCCAGGAGGACGGCTCGCTGCGCATCTACTTCACAACTACCGGGGCCGGCAGCGACGACGTCATGGACGCGCTCCAGGACGACGGGGCGGTCACGGCCGCCAGTCGCGTCGCCGAGTACGAGGGCGAGGCGCTGTTCGACGTGACCGTGGACGGGTCGCTCGTCGAGACGCTCGTCGACCTGGGGGCCGTCCCCAAGCGCATCGAGAGCGAACACGGCGTCGTCCGCTACGCCATCGAACTCCCCTACGAGGCCGAGGCCCGCGACGTGTTCGGCCTCGTCGACGAGCGCTACGACAACACCGACCTCGTGGGCTACCACGAGCACGAGCGGCCGGTCCACACCCAGCAGGAGTTCCGCGCCGCGCTGTTCGACCGGTTCACCGACCGCCAGGAGACGGCGCTCCGGACGGCCTTCCTCGGCGGCTTCTTCGACTGGCCCCGGGAGGTCGACGGCGACGAACTCGCCGAGGGAATGGACATCTCCCGGCCGACCTACCACCAGCACCTGCGGGCCGCCCAGCAGAAAGTGTTCCAGGAGCTGTTCGACCCCGAGGGGCGGTAGCGAAGGCGGAACCGGGCGTCACCAGCGACGACGAGCTGGCCTGATCGACCCCGAGACAACAATTAACACGCTTCGTCCCCAACCACCGGACGTGAACGGGAAGCGAACGGAGACCTGCGGCCGGTGCTCGATGAGCACCGTCGTGGACCTGGCCGCCGACGGTGACACGAAGCAAGGGGGCAACAGTCAGGGAGACGCCGGCAGCGACGGCGCTGACCGAGCGGGCGACGGCGCCGCCACCGATCCCTTCGCCGGCGGCCACATCGAGGTCGACGAGTCCGCGGTGCGCGCCGTCTCGCCGTCGGCGTGGCTCGGCGGAGTCAAGCGATGGATCGACGACGCGGTGACGCGACTCACCTACCACAGGTAGCGGAAAACTGGACCCGATTCCCCGTCACTCCGGCGACGCTTCGGCGTCGGCTTCGGGTTCCTCCTCGACCCCGTCGGGTTCGAGGCGGCGCAGGCGGGCCTTCATGATGCGGGTGTTCTCGACGCGCTCGACGCGGATCTCGACGCCGTCGTACTCGATGGTCTCGCCGGCCTCGACGAGGCGGCCGGCGCGGTTGAAGATGAAGCCGGCGATGGTCTCGAACTCCTCGCCCTCGGGGAGGTCGATCCCCAGGGCCTCGTTGACCTCCTCGATGTTGACTTCGCCCTTGACCACGGCGACGTCCTCGGAGACGAACTCGATGGGGACCTCCTCTTCCCCCTCGAGGATCTCGCCGACGATCTCCTCGGTCAGGTCCTCCATCGTCACGAGTCCCTCTGCGGTACCGAACTCGTCGATGACGATGACCATGTGCAGGCGTTCGCTGCGCATCTCGGTCAGCAGGTCGTCGACGTTCTTCGACTCGGGGACGTGCAGCGTCGGTTCGATGAGGTCCTCCAGGTCGACGTCGCGGTCGGCCTCGCCGTAGGTGCGGTCGCGGACCAGGTCGAGGATGTGGACGATCCCGATGACGTTGTCCAGGCTGCCCTCGTAGACGGGCAGGCGGGCGTGGCCGCCGTTGATGCACTCCTCGATGGCCTCGTCGACGGAGGCCTCGGTGGAGATGGCGTCCATGTCCAGGCGCGGGGTCATCACCTCCTTGGCGATGGTGTTGTTGAACCGCAGGGTGCGCTGGAGCATCTCGCGTTCCTCCTCGTCCAGCACGCCCTCGCGCTCGCCGGTCTCGATGATGTCCTGTATCTCCTCACGCGTGACGTAGGAGGTCTCGATGGCGGCGCGGCCGCCGGTGATCCGGTTGACCTGGCGGGTGAGGTAGTCGAAGAGGACGATGAGCGGAAGCAGGACGGTCTCGGCGAGTTTCAGCGGCCTCGCGATGCGGAGCGCCCACGACTCGGTGTTCTCGACGGCGTAGGACTTGGGGGCGCTCTCGCCGAACAGCAACACCACGGCGGTGATGCCGAACGTCGAGATGGCGACGGCCAGTCCCTGGTTACCGAGCAGGTACGCCAGCAGCCCCGTCGCGATGGAGGACATGGCGATGTTGACGAGGTTGTTGCCCACCAGGATGGTCACCAGCAGGCGGTGCGGGTCGGACTTGAGCCGTTCGAGCGTCCTCGCACCGGGCTTGCCGTCCTCGACGAGCGCCTCCAGGCGGTGGGACGGCAGGGAGAACATGGCGATCTCCGAGGAGGAGAAGAAGGCAGAGAGGCCGATGAGAACCACGATGACGGCGGTCCCACCGGCGATGACGGCACTATCCGGGATCGGAACGCCGCCGACCTGCAGGGCCAGCGGCGATGCAAACAGCGACTCGCCTCGCAAAGGGGGGTCCAGAGCCATCGACGTGTGGACTAACGCGCCATGTGGATTAAGGTTTGTCATGGAATAGCCCGGAAGCGGTGGGCTTACCGGGCTCACTCTCCAAGGGCGACCGTATGAGTGACCAGCCGATCACGTTCTACCGGTTGCAGGCCTGCCCCTTCTGCGAGCGCGTCACCCGGACGCTCCAGGAGCTGGGCGTCGACTACCGGTCGCGCTTCGTCGAACCGCTGCACTCCGAGCGCGACGTCGTCAAGCGCCTCTCGGGCAAGCGGACGGTACCCGCCATCGTCGACGAGAACACCGGCGTCACGATGAGCGAGAGCGCCAACATCGTCGACTACCTCCAGCGGACGTACGGTACCAACGGCGACGAGCAAACCGGAGGAATGCGAACGGGAGGTGACGCCTGATGGAACTGGACTTCGACGTCGTCGATCTGGGGCCCGCCGACCACCCCGAGGAAGGCGACCAGGCGCCGGAGTTCACCCGCCCGCTCGTCACCGACGAGTACTGGGAGGACGTCGCCCTCTCGGACCTCGTCGAACGCGAGGACGGCCCGACGGTCCTCGTCTTCCACCCGATGGACGGCGCCTTCCCCGCGACCTACGTCTGGAAGGAAATCGTCGACCGGGAGTGGCACCGGGACGCCACCGTCGTCGGCCTGTCCATCTCGACCCCCTACGCCCACAAGGACCTGATCGAGGAGCGCGGGCTTGGTGACGACTACGCCCTGTACTCCGACCCCGCCGCGGCGGTGGCCGAGGAGTACGACATCGCCCACGAACTCGACGGGATGGCCGGCGTCGTCGAACCCCGGCCGGCCGTCTTCGTGCTCGATTCGGAGCGGACTGTCGAGTACGCCTGGGTCGCCACGGAGTGGCCCGACTTCCCGGACTACGACGACGTCGAGGCGCAACTGGAGTGAGGAGGAAACTGGAGTGAGGAGGATAGTGACGCAATAAGAGACGCCAACACCTCGAAAGCCCTCGGCGTGTTCTCTGCAGTCGGAATCGGGACCAACAACAACACCCAGAAAGCCCTCGGCGCGCTCTCCGGAGTCGACACTGTACCCAACAACAACTCGAAAGCCCTCGGCGCGCTCGATTCGCGCGGCTCGCTGCGGTCCTCGTCTCACTGCGTTCGACTGCGGTCCTTTCTTCGCCGGGCTTCGGCGACCGCGCCTCGCCCTTTCAGTCCTCCAGGAATCACGTTGCTCGCGCGATGAAACGCGCTCGCGATTGCCTCCCCACCCCTCCCCGGTCGCGCCTTGCGGCGCGACACGCTTCCTGACCGCTCCGCAACCGCCCTGCGGTCGGCCGGGAGCGCGTTTCATCGCGCGACCCACCGAAAGACTCGGCACACCTCGTCTTTCGAGCCCACACTCGCTTCGCTCGCGTGGAAGGGGCAGGGCAGGGCTGCGGTGCTGTGCTGACCCTGGTGGACTGAAAGGGCGAGGCTCGGTCGTCGGCTCCCCGACGATGTAAGCACCGCAGCGGAGCGAGGAGCGCAACGAGTCGCGGAGTCACGAGCGCGCCGAGGGCTTTCCTCTGTTTGCTGTATTGATTCTGACTGCAGAGAGCGCGCCGAGGGCTTTCTGATTCCTATTATCGTTGTCCGTTTCACCAACTCAGTCGAGAACTACCCGCACACTACACCAGAGAACAGATCACTCGTCCTCGAACATGAGGCCGAACACTTCCTTCTCGGCGGCCCGGAGGTGCTGGTGGAACGTCGGCGGTGAGATGCCCAGGCGGTCGGCGATCTCCTCGCCGTTGGTCTCCCGGGGCCACTCGAAGTGGCCGGCAAGGTAGGCCGTCTCCAGGGCGGTGCGCTGCTTGTCGGTGAGCCGGTCCTCGAAGGCGAGGCTGCGGGCGGTGGTGTCGTCCCGGTGCTGGCCCGTCCGCTGGGCCAGCAGCGACGCGCCGGGGCAGTGGTCGGTGACGATGTCGATAAGGGGCCGGGTGTCGCGGCCGCCCGGGACCTCGGTGACGAAGCGGAACTCCCCGTCGACGACGGTGGCGGAGTCGACGTTGCCGCCGTGGGTCGCGAGCGCGTCGAACAGCGCCATGGCCGCGTCGGTGACGAGCTCGACCTCGAACTCCTCGGCGTCACCGCCCAGGATCCGCGCGTCGTCGAGGACGGCCGAGCGGTCGACCGCCTCGCTGAACCGCTCGCGGGAGAGGCCGTCGACGTGGGCGTAGGCGAGCACCGCCTCGTCGTTCTGGATGAGGTTGTCGATCTCGACGGTACAGCCGTGCTGGGCGGTCACGGCGGTTAGTTCCTCGGCGAAGTCGTCGACCCGGAACTCGAGTTCCGTGACGGCGTCGCTCACCAGCGCCTCCTTGCGTTCGATGGCGGCGATGGCGTGGCCGATGACGTTGCCGAGCCGGGCCAGGATCTCCGCCTCCGGGTCGGAGAAGGCGTTCGGCGACGACGCGTAGACGTTCAACACGCCGTAGAGGACGTCCCCGTAGAGTATCGGGATCGCGGCCGATGACTGGTAGCCGCGTTCGAGCGCGTCCTCGCGCCACGGTTCGTAGGCCGGGTCCGTCCGGATGTTCTGCATGACCTGGACCGCCCCGGTCTGGACCGCCCGTCCGGTCGGCCCCTTCTCGGCGTCGTCGCTGGCCGTGATCGAGACGCCGTCAAGGTAGCCCTCCTCGAGGCCCGCCGATGCCCGGGGGGTGACGTCGCCGACCGCACCGCTCACGTCGCCGATCCACGCGAAGCGGTAGGCGTCGGAGTCGACGAGTCGGTCACACACTGCCCCCTCCAGTTCCTCCTGGGTCGAGGTCGTGATGACGGCGTGGGTGACGTCCTGGGCGATCCGGTTGAGGCGGTTGAGCGCCTCCAGTTGCTCGCGGCGGCGGGCCTGTTCCCGGTCCTGTCGGTTCCGTTCGAGCGCGTGGTGGATCGAGCGGACCAGTAGGTCGCTCGTGACGTTATCCTTGACGAGGTAGTCCTGTGCGCCCCGCTCGATCGCCTGGATACCCACCTCGCGGTCGTCGAGGCCGGTGAGGACGATCACCGGGAGCATGCCCGTCTCGTCGACGACCGTGGCGAGCGTGTCGAGACCGGTGCTGTCGGGCAGGTTCAGGTCCAGCAACACGACGTCGGCGTCGCCCGCCGCGAGCGCGTCCAGGCCGTCGTCGAGGCGCTGTTCGTGGGCGAACGAGAGGGCGTCGCCGGAATTACCGGCGTCGGTGCGGCGGGGCAGTTCGGCCGTCTCCCGCAGCATCTCCTCGAACAGACGGGCGTCGCCGGGGTTGTCCTCGATCAGGAGGACGCTGAGCGGGTCACTCGACATCGTCACGCTCCATGGGCGGGAGCCGGACGACGGAGAGCCAGAACTCCTGGAACGACCGGACGATTTCGATGAACTCCGTCGGGTCGACCGGCTTGGTCAGGTAGGCGTTGGCCTGCAGTTCGTAGGACTGGACGACGTCCTCTTCGGCCTCCGAGCTCGTCAGGACGATGACCGGGATGCGGGAGAGCACGGGGTCGTCGTCGATCTCCGCGAGCACCTCGTCGCCGTTCTTCCGCGGGAGGTTGAGGTCGAGCAGGATGATGTCCGGCCGCGGCGCGTCGACGTGGTCGCCGCGCTGGTGGAGGAACTCCAGGGCCTCGACGCCGTCCGTCGCGACGTGGAGGTTGTTGGCGATCTGCCCCTCCTCGAACGCCTCCCGCGTGAGGCGAACGTCGCCTGGGTTGTCCTCGACGAGCAGAATGTCCGCGGGATCGCTCGGGCCGGGCGAGTCACTCATTCGTCATCCCCTCCGAGTGGGGCGTGAATGAAAACGTCGATCCGGCGTGGTCCCTCGATTTTCCCCGCCGCATCCGATGGCGGCCCCCCGACCGGGCCGGACGGTGGCGAGACCCGGAATGCGACGTCCGTGGACGGACCGAACTCATTCTGTGAACGATGGAGCGGTGCGCCCGTAAAGCCTCGTATCGGGAGGGGCGCGAGCGGAACGCGAGCGGCATCTCACCCCGCTCGCTCCCGGGGGTCGCTCGCGGTGAACCGCCCCACTCCGTTCGGCGGAGACTCGACTACCGCACGTGGAACTCGATGGCCATCCCGCTGCCACCTTTTTCGGCTTCGGGTCGGCTCACGTCGCTCGCCGACCGCTCGCCGAAAAACCTGGGGGAAAAACGCTCGCTCCCGGTGGTCGCTCGCGGTGAACCGCCTCACTCCGTTCGGCGGATGCTCGACTACCGCACGTGGAACTCGATGGCCATCCCTTGACCGAAGCCGACGCACTCCGTCGCCAGCCCGAGGTCGTCGCCGCGGCGGCGCATCTCGTGGATCAGCGTGACCGGCAGCCGGGCGCCCGTCGCGCCGAGGGGGTGGCCGATGGCGATGGCGCCGCCGTTGACGTTGAACTGGTCGTCGTCGAAGCCGAGTTCGCGCTGGCAGTACAGACACTGGCTGGCGAAGGCCTCGTTCAGTTCGACCAGGTCGTAGTCGTCGAGGTCGCGGCCGGTTCGCTCGGCGAGGTTCCGGACCGCCGGGACCGGGCCGACGCCCATGATCGTCGGGTCGACGCCGGCGACCTCGTGGTCACCGACCTCGGCGAGGACGTCGAGGTCGTGGTCGTCCGCGAACGCGCGGGAGGTGACCATGAGCGCGGCGGCGCCGTCGGTCATCTGCGAGGCGTTGCCGGGCGTCACCGTCCCGTCGCCCTTGAACACGGTCGGGAGCCCCGCGAGCTGCTCCAGGCTGGTGTCGCGGCGGATCCCCTCGTCGACCTCGACGGCGCCCTCCTCGGTGTCGATGGGGACGATTTCCTCGGCGAAGCGGCCGTCGTCGGTGGCCGCCGCCGCGCGCTCGTGGCTCCGGAGGGCGTACTCGTCCTGTGCCTCGCGGGAGACGTCGAACTTCTCGGCGACCTTCTCGGCGGTCATGCCCATCTGGAGGTCGCCGACGTTGTACAGTTCGGCGATGCGGGGGTGGACGGTGTGCATATTCTCGCCGAGTTCGACGCGGGACATCGACTCGACGCCGCCGGCCACGACGCAATCGCGCTGGCCGGCGGTGATGGCGTCGGCCGCCGACGCGATGGCCTGGGCCGAGGAGGCACACCAGCGGTTGATCGTCGTCCCGGGCACCGACTCGCCCAGCTCCGAGAGGAGTGCGACGACGCGAGCCATGTTGTTGCCCTGCTCGCCGCGCTGCTGTGCACAGCCCCACATCAGGTCGTCGACGGCCTCGCTCTCGACGCCGGTGTCGGCGAGTATCTCGTTTACCAGTGGCACGGAGAGGTCTTCGCTCCGGACGTCGGCGAAGACGCCGTCTGCCTTGCCCAGCGGGGTCCGCTTCGCGGCGACGACGACGGGAGTCTGGTCTGACATACCTCCGGCTAGGAACCCGGTCGTGTTAAGCCCTGACAAACGGCGAGTGCGGTGTTCGGCGTTGATCCGTGAGTACCAGCGCGGGGGCACGTTCCGTTTCGAGTCACTTATCCCACCGCCCGGCGAACTTGGGTGGGAATGAGTGACCCCGACGTCGACGTCGTCGAATTCATGCTGACGACGAAGCTGTTCAACGACCGTCGCGACCTGGATCCGGACGACCTCCCGCCGGCATATCGGGCGCCGTTCTGGAGCGACGCGACCATCGAACGACCGCTGACGGCCGACCAGGGCGCCATCGCCGAGGCGACCGACGTCGAGCGACCCTGGGAGGCCATCTCCAGCCTGATGTTCACCGACCGCGACGAGTTCGCCGGGACCGTCGAGTTCACCGACCGCGACATGGCCGCGGAGTGGTTCCGCAAGCGCGTCGACGCCGACCACGTGAACGAGAACCCGGTGCTCGCCGCCGAGTGGGAGGACCAGATCGACGGCGTCGACTACGAACTGGCCCGCGAGCAAAATCGCCCCGCGCGGGCCGACCGCGCGTTCATCGACGCGCTGCTCGACGACGCCTTCGGGAACGACGACGAGGACGAGGAGGACGGCGACAACATGCTCGACCTCGTCGACATCCGCGCCCCCGAGGAGGTCCAGATGACGATGGACCAGCTCGTCCTCACGCCGGACCAGGAAGGCGAGATCGAGAAGATCGTCAAGGCCATCGAACACCGCGACTACCTCGCCCGCATCGGCCTGCGCGAGATCGGCAAGCTCCTGTTCGTCGGCCCGCCGGGCACCGGGAAGACCAGCGTCGCGCGAGCGCTCGCCCACGACCTCCAGCTCCCCTTCGTCGAGGTCAAACTCTCGATGATCACCTCCCAGTACCTCGGCGAGACCGCCAAGAACGTCGAGAAGACCTTCGAGGTCGCGAAGCGACTCGCCCCCTGTATCCTCTTCATGGACGAGTTCGACTTCGTCGCCAAGACGCGCTCCTCCGACGAGCACGCCGCCATCAAGCGCGCCGTCAACACGCTCCTGAAGAGCATCGACGAGGTCTCGCTCATCGAGGACGAGGTGCTGCTCATCGGCGCGACCAACCACCCCGACCAGCTCGACGCCGCCGTCTGGCGCCGCTTCGACGAGATCGTCAACTTCCCCAAGCCGGACTACGGGATGCGCTCGGACATCCTGCGCGTGGTCACCCAGCAGATGGACATCGACGAGTTCGACCCGGACGAACTGGCCGACATCACCGAGGGACTCACCGGGAGCGACCTCCGGCTCGTCCTCCGCGAGGCCGTCCTGGAGGCGCTCACCGAGGAGCGGACGACGCTCACCCAGCAGGACCTACGCGAGGCCGTCACCGACTTCGAGGAGCGTGACAACCTCAAGAACCTGGACATGATCGAGGGCGACCACGACGCCCTCGTCGCGGGCGGCGACATCTCTGGTGCCGGCGACGGCGACGCCGAGGCCGCCTCCGACGGTGGCCACGATCACGACCACGACCACGCCGACCACGACCACGACCACGACCACGCGGACGACTGAGCCGCGACGGGTTTCCCGGGACGGCGGTGGTCGTCTCCGGCGTCCCGTGCGACCGGCTTCAGGAGGTGGCGACGAACGCAATCGGCGCCGCACTCGACGATTTCTGCTCTCGAAGTAGATCCCCGGCGGCCGATTCGACGGCCTCGGCCGGATCCCGGCCCCGTGTCGACCGGTCCGTTACTCGACGGTGACGAGTAACTTCCCGGTCGCGCGTCCGGCTTCGAGGTCGGCGATCGCCACTGGCACGTCCTCGAGAGGATAGCGTCGGTCGATGACGGGGACGACGTCACCGGACGCCAGGAGTTCGCCCACGACGGCGAGGTCGTCCGGGTTCGGTTCCTCCATCATGGCGGTCACCCGCCCGTTCCCGAGCCGGGAGAGCAGCGGTCCCAGCGCCATCGTCTGGAGCATCGGTCCCAGTGTACCGCCGACCAGTACGTACCGCCCGCCGGGAGCGAGAGCACGCCGCGATGCGAACACCGACTGGTGTGCGCCGGCGTCGAGGATGAGGTCGTACCGGTCTCCGGTCTCCGCGTAGTTCACCTCGGTGTAGTCGATCACCTGGTCCGCACCGATCGACCGGACCGCGTCGATCTTCTCCGTGCGGCAGACGCCGGTCACCTCGGCGCCCTCCGCCTTCGCTATCTGGACCGCGAACGTTCCGACGCCGCCGGACGCGCCGTTCACCAGCACGTGTTCACCCGCCCGTAGCCGCCCGTGGTCGCGCAGGCCCTGGAGTGCGGTGACCGCCGCCATCGGCGCGGCCGCAGCCTCCTCGAAGCTCACGCCGTCCGGAATCGCCACCAGGACGTCTTCGCCGGCACAGACGTATTCCGCGAAACTTCCCCGCCCCGACCCGGGGAGTTCCCCGAACACGGCGTCGCCGGGCTGGAACGTCGTCACGTCGCTCCCGACCGCTTCGACCTCGCCCGCCACGTCGGCCCCGAAGCCGGCCCGCTTCGGACTGCGGAGCCCGAACCCCATGAGCCGTACGAGGAACGGCTCACCGCGCATGACGTGCCAGTCGGCGGCGTTGACGGAGGCAGCGCGGACCCGCACTAGCACCTCGTCCGCGTCGGGCGTGGGCCGTTCGACGTCCCGCACCACCAGCGCGTCCGGCGGCCCGTATCGCGTGTGAAGGACCGATCTCATCCGCCCGTCGTGTCCCGCCGCTTCGTCGCTGGTTCGTTCCGTGCTCACTCCCGCCGAATTCGCTCCGGTCGGATTCGGGTCGCTCCCGAGCGTGACGCTTGCGGCGCTGAAAGTCATCGTGTGTAGAGGGTAGCGCGCTGACAGCTTATACTAGCGACCTAGAGTACAAAACCGTCCAGCGGTACGCTAGATGGGACATAGCGGCCACGCGAGGGACGCTTCCGTGTCAGATGTCGAGAAGCCGGTCGGCGACGAATTACCACTTCCAGCGGTCACAGCCGTGTCAGCAGGTGACAAACCAGCACGTCCTGCGAGTGAACCAGCGGAGCGCACCGCTCGACCGGTGAGATGGGACGGAGCGGAGGCGACCGAGGTGTGCGGGTGCGTCGACGGGTCCTCGACCGCCCGTCACCGAACTCGCCGTCACCGGACGCGCAGGTGTCGGTCCGGACGGCGCTCGCACCGGCGCGTCCGCTATCGGATCACTGGTTCCACACGCCGTGTCCGGGGTCGATACACCGATGGGTCCCATCGACGTCGTCGATGCGCCGGACGTCCTCGTCGTCGAGTTCGAGATTCTGGGCGGCGAAGTTCTGTTCCATGTGCTCGCGACTGGACGCCTTCGGGATGACCGCGACGTTCTCCTTCGAGAGCAGCCACGCCAGGCTCACCTGGGCCGGCGAGGCGTCGTGTTTCTCGGCGACGTCCTGGACGACGGGTTCGTCGAACACCGCGCCCTGCGCGAGCGGGGCGTAGGCCACCAGCCAGTGGTCGTGTTCGACGGCGTACTCGCGGAGTTCCTCCTGCTGGAGGAGCGGGTGGCACTCGACCTGGTGGGCGGCGATGGGCGCGTCGAGTATCTCGCTGGCTTCGTCGACGAGGTCCGCCGAAAAGTTCGACAGCGCGACGTTCCGGGTCTTGCCCTCGTCGTAGGCCTCGTCGAAGGCGGGCAGGACCACCTCGGGGTCGTAGTTGTCCGCCGGCCAGTGGACGTACAGCATATCGACTTCGTCGACGCCGAGACGCTCCAGACAGCCGTCGATGGCGTCGGCGGTGTCCTCGGGCTCCGGCGGCACGTCGACGTGGACGGTCTTCGTCGAGAGGAAGACGTCCTCGCGGTCGACGTCGCTCTCCGCGATGGCCTGGCCCACGTACTCCTCGTTCCCGTACACCTGGGCCGTGTCTATGTGCCGATAGCCCACGTCGAGGGCCGTCCGCACGTTGTCGCGCCACTGCTCTCTGTTGTCGTCGGAGTAAGTCCCGAGGCCGATCCTCGGCAACGAGTCGATTGGCATCGATCAGTGGTTGGGCGGACGGTCCTAATGCACTGGCGGTTGTTCCGACGTCGTGGCATCGTTGATATTGGGCGATCTCCGGTGGGTTTGAATACGAATTCGAGGGACGGCGCTGTTTTCTGGGGAGGGCGTGATTCAATTGGATCTGTTGGAGTTGCAGAATCTGTATCCTCAACGACCGCAAACAACCCGAAAGCCCCGACCGTCTCGGGTCCCGCGGCCGCGACTGCGCTCCTCGCTCACTCCGTTCGCTCCGGTGCTAGTCGGGCCGGGGTTCCCCGAGACGGCCGCCCCTTTCAGTCCATCCCACCGCAGCCCTGCCCTTCCCCTGGTCGCACGACCCTCACATTCGTTCGGGCACGTGCTCCCGGCCGACCGCCGCGCGGTTGCGGAAGGAAGCGTGTCGCTCGCCGGCCGGCGAGCGACCGGGGAGGGGTGGGGAGTCGATCGCGAGCGCTGGGAGGCGTTGACCGGAGGGAGGAGCCTCCGAACGCGCAAACGGGGAGCAAAGCGACCCGTGAGCGCGTTTTATCGCGCGAGCAAGGCTGGTCCTGGAGGACTGAAAGGGCGAGGTGCGGTCGCGCTGCAAGGCAGTCGCTCAGCGGGCCCTACCCGAACGGACGTGAGGGTATCCCGGTGAGCGGCCGCGACCGCGCCGAGGGCTTTCGACGTGTCTGTGGTAATGCTGTGTGCTAGCGAGTAGGAGACGATAGCAAGAACTACTCTCTCTACTCCGGTCGATTCCCCACGATCTGCACGGGGTCGCCGACCCGAACCGACGTTCCGTCGGACTCATCGGGGACCGTGGTGTTGACCATCAGCCTGAAGGCGTGGTCGAAGCGGTCGCAATTGGTCCAGTCGGGCATCGTCGCCTGGCGACGCTCGATGAACGTCTCCCGGAAGTCAGGGGTCTCCGCGCCCGTGTCCGGGTCGCGGCCCGGGACGACGCAGCGCTGGCAGGGGTGGACACCGTCGACGGCGGCGTCGCCGACCTGGAAGCGCACGGTCTCGCCCGAATCGGTGAACAACTGGTCCTCCCAGAACGGCGGAACGCCGCCGATTTCGAGGTTGGCGCGGAAGCGCCGGCGGGTCGACTCGACGTCGAAGTCGAACCAGGCGGCGACCTCCCGGAGCGTCGCCGTCGAGACGACGGTCGGCCCGTGGCGCTCGCGGTCGTCGTGCTGGCCGCGGCCGTCCCAGCGGACGCTCACCTGGCGGTCGAAGTACTCGGAGAGCCAGCGGTTCAGGTCGCCGTGGACGTCGCGCTCGGTGGCGGGGTTCTCGCCGGAGCGGCCGTCGTAGAGGGGAAAGAGGCGACTGGTGTCGGGGTCGGCGTCCCGTCGACGCAGGGCCAGCGCGGGCCCGCCCTGCTCGCGGGGGACGTACTGGGACCAGAGCCGGTGGACGGCGTCGGTCTTCTTCCCGTTGACGTAGTCACCGCTGCCGCCGACGTCGGCCGCCGTGGGGTCGTAGGGCTCTGTCCCGGCGCGGTCGAGGATTGCCCACTCGCGGTCGCCGTCCAGCGCGCCGACGGCGGTGAGCGTCGCCTGCTCGCGCTGCTCCGGGTCGAGCGACTTGACGGGGAACCGCTGGACGTGCGCGAGGTGCGGGTCGGCCGCCTCGCGGCTCTCGATGGGGTGGTCGGCGGCCCAGTCTGTCATACCCAGTCAGTCGCACGGTCGGCGAAAAAGGCTGACGTTCGGCGCAAGGTCGGCCGCGCTCGAACAGCCGCGACTCACTCGAAGTGGCAGTCCGCGAAGTCGAGGATAGCATCCCAGTACCCCCGGTTCAGGGTGTGTTCGGTGTCCCGGCGGTACTGGCACAGATCGCCCGCACTGGCTCGCGAGACCTCGTCGTCGCCGGCGAGCAGGCCGTCGCCGACCAGGCCGTCGGCGTCGAGGAACGCCCAGACCGGGGCGGCGGCCCGGAGCGACTCGGCGGCCAGGTCGGGGTTCGCCCAGAAGTCCAGCGATCCCTCCGTGTCGAGCAGGGGCCGGGGCGCGACGCAGGCGACGAGGAGGTGCTGGTCGACTGGGAGGTGAGCCTCGCGGTCCGCGAACGCGTCGAAGTCGTCGGCGAACCAGTGAGGGAACGCACCGGTGATGTCCGCGACCGACTCCTGGTCGTTGGCGCGGGAGAGGGTCACGCCGCCGGTGCCGGACTGGTGGGGGACCACCAGGGCGATGCGCTCGTCGGTCGCGCCAGCCCACAGCGCCGCCTTGCCCCGGCGGGAGTGGCCGAGGACGGCGATCTGGTGGGCGCGGACCCCCTCGACCGCGCGGAGGACGTCGACGCAGCGGTGGAGCCCCCACGCCCAGGCCGCCAGCGCCCCCCACTCGCTGCCCGACGGGCCGGGGAGGTCATCGTCGTCGTAGTAGGCGTGGATGCCGGCGGCGCCTCCGTCACCGGCGCTCGTTTCGGCGGCGGCTTCGCTATCGGGCGCCAGTTCCCCGCAGAAGTACGTCGCGAACCCGTAGCCGCGGTCGACGATGCGGTCGACGCACCAGAACTCCTGCCGGGCGGCGCGCGGTGCATCACCCAGTATCGTCACCGCGTCGTCGCCGACGGTCACCTGATTGCCGGCGCGGTTGAGCCCCAGCACGACCGGCGCCGGGGAATCGACGTCGGCGTCGACGTCCGCGTCAGTGTCGACCTCGGCGTCCGCCGGCAGGAACAGCGCCAGCGTGATCGACGGAGCCTCGGCGGGCAGGTCCGGAAACGAGATGGTCACCTCGGTCAGCGTCGCCGCGCCGTCGAGGACCCCCGGCGTCCGCTCGACAGCGGTCTCGATTTCGGGAGGATCCGGCGCGTAGCCGTAGACGTACCGGCGGAACAGTTCGAGGATCTCGGCGCGACGGGCGAGCCAGTCGGCACGCCGCTCGACCGCCTCGCCGGCGAACGTCTCGAAGGGATCCGGCAGGTCGGGGTTGGCGGGAAGCGTCGACGGGTCGGGGAGTGCTGACGGCGGTGGCAACTCGTGGGCCGGCGCCGACTGCCGTGACGGCGGCCGCGACGGATCGGAGGGGACGTCCATGGTATCACTGTGCAACCCCGTGAAGATAAACGTCAGCCGTCACGTCAGCCGCCGGACGTCGAGTGATGAGATATCTGACACGAACGTCTTTCCGGCCGAAGCCCCAATTTCGGACCATGACGCGCCCCGCCATCCAGCTTTACACACTCCGCGACGTGGACCGGCCGTTCACCGAGCTCCTGGAACTCGTCGCCGACGCCGGCTTCGAGGGCGTCGAGTTCGCCTTCCGCGTGGCCGACGAGGACCCCGACGACGTGGTCGAGGCGCTCGACGAGACGGAACTGGAAGTCGCCGGCGCCCACGTCGAGATCGACGAACTGGAACAGGACTTCGCCGAGACCGTCACGCGGTACGAGACGCTGACGACCGACGATATCGTCGTCCCGTGGCTCGACGCCGACCACTTCGCGTCCCACGAGGCCATCGACGCCACTGTCGAGCGCCTGGAGACCCTCGACGCGGAACTCGACGAGTACGGGATGGCGTTCCACTACCACAACCACGACCACGAGTACGTCGACCTGAACGGGGAGACCGGGTTCGATGGGTTCCTGGACCAGACCGAACTCCACATCGAACTCGATCTGGGGCTGGCGCTGGCCGCCGGCGACGACCCCGTCGCGCGCCTCCGGTCGCTCGGCGAGCGCTCCGACCTCGTCCACCTGAAGGACTACGACGTCGACGCCGGCGAGTCCGTCCCCGTCGGCGAGGGCGACCTGGACCTGGAGGGTATCAGCGACGCCGTCGCCGAGAACGACAGCGACTGGCTCATCTACGAGTATCCCGGCGAGGACCCCCTGGAGACGCTCGAGGACGCTGCGGAGACCGTACGGGACATGTGTTGAGTGGTTGCTGAATTTTGAGAGAGTTGGAGAGGACTACTGGTGGCTGGTAGAAAGCCCTCTGGGTGCTAGCAATCGCTATCAGCACCGCAAACACGTCGAAAGCCCTCGGCCCGCTGAACTCGCGCGGACCACGCTGCGCTCCTCGGCTGCGCCTGCGGTGCTTGCGGGTCCGTGTTTCGTTCACTGAACCTCGCCCTTTCAGTCCACCAGGAGAGCAAGCTCTCCTGAGCCCTGGCTCGCTTCGCTCGCCAGGACACCAGGGACAGCATTGCTTGCGCGATAAAACGGGCTCGCGATTGATTCCACCAACCCTCCCCGGATTCGGCGCGTCCGCGCCGAATCACGCTTCCTGACCGCTCCGCAACCGGCCGGCCGGGAGGCCGTCTCGTCGGCCGACCAGGGGAAGGGCAGGGCTGCTGTGCGGTGCCTGGTGGACTGAAAGGGCGAGGCGGGCTGGACGAAGCACGGACCCGCAAGCACTGGAACGAAGTGAAGCGCGCAGCGGGTCCGCGCGAGTCGAGCGCGCCGAGGGCTTTCTGGGTGTTGTCGTTCTCATTGCTGACATAGAATACTCACCAGAACCACACACAACGACCACCGACACAGGATCAACGCCCAAAAACACCAACCGATCAAGGCGCTCGGGTTTCGCGGGATTGATACGCGACGGCCGCCACACGTACACTCAATGCAGGGGCCGCTGTGGACGGAGACCTACGCGCCGGCGCTCGACGACGTACCCCAGCCGCAGGCACGCGAGCACCTCCGGGGAGCCATCGAGGAGCCGATGAACCTCCTCGTCCACGGACCCAAGGGAGCGGGCAAGACGGCGGGCGTCCGGGCGCTCGCCGACGAAGTCCACGAGAATCCCGACTCGGACCTCATCGAGATCAACGTCGCCGACGTCTTCGGGATGACGAAGAAGGAGATCTCCAACGACCCGCGCTTCAGTCCGTTCATCGACTCGAAGCGCCGGCGGGAGTCCTCCAAGGCGGACCTGATCAACCACGTCCTCAAGGAGTCGGCCAGCTACACGCCGATGTCCGGGAGCTACAAGACCATCCTGCTGGACAACGCCGAGGGGATGCGCGAGGACTTCCAGCAGGCGCTGCGCCGCGTGATGGAGCAGTACTACGAGGCGACGCAGTTCGTCATCGCCACGCGCCAGCCCTCACAGCTCATCCCGCCCATCCGCTCGCGGTGTTTCCCCGTCGTGATGCGCGCGCCGACCCACGAGGAGACCGTCGGTGCGCTGGAACGCATCGTCGAGGCCGAGGAAGTAGAGTACGACGACGACGGCCTGGAGTACGTCGCGGGCTACGCCGACGGCGACCTCCGGAAGGCCGTGCTGGGCGCCCAGACCACCCACGAACAGCACGGCGCCATCACGATGCAGAACGCGTACGAGGCGCTCAACGAGGTCGAGGCCGACGACCAGGTCGAGCGGATGCTCGACGCCGCCGAGAGCGGGGAGTTCACCGACGCCCGGTCGACGCTCGACGACCTGCTCGTCGACGAGGGCCACAGCGGGTCGGACGTGCTGGACGACATCCTCGCCGTGTCCCGCTCGCGGTACTCGGGCGACCGAGTCGCCCGGATCCACGAACTGGCCGGCGAGATCGACGCCGACCTCGTCGAGGGGACCTCCGACCGGATCCACCTGAGTCACATGCTCGCCGAAATCGGTGAGATAACCGCCGGGCGAGCGTGATAAACAGGACTGTCACTGAGAGAAGACGCGATCACGGCGTCCTCAGTCGTCTCCCCGATAGGCGTCACCACCGCGTTTCTTGATGGTGAGTATCCAGAGCGTCTCCGCCTCCCTGTCGACGCGGCAACCGAGACGAAACGGACCGATACGGAGTTTCTGATGCGGAACCCCGGTGAGCGGTTCGAGGTGGTCCATCGGATCCCGCCACGGGTCCTCGACAACCTCGTCCAGTTTCGAGACGATTCGCTCCCGCGCGTACTCGTCAAGTCCGTCGAACTGTCGACGGCCGCGCTCGGTGAGTTCCCATCCCCAGTCCCCCTCCCCGCTCATTTGTTCGGGTCACTCCCGTCGTCAGAACCGTCGTCGAGGCCGTATTCGGCCTTCACCTCGTCACTGGAGTACGTCCGCCCCTCCTGCACGTCGACTTCGCTCGCGAGCATCGCCTTCAGGTCGGCGCGATTGAACTCCGGGTGCTTTACCGCGTCACGCAGGATATCGCGGACGAACTCGCTCCGGCTGTTGTACCCCATCTCCTCCCACGTCCCGTCGACGTCGGCGAGAAAGGTCTCCGTCATGCGGATGTTCACGGTCGTCTTCTCCGGCGGTGAATCGGTTTCTGCCATGCGTTTGTGTTGAATTTGTGTAGCAATAACCATTACGCCCCGTGCGACCGAGCGACCGGATCCATCTGAGCCACGTGCTCGCCGAAATCGGTGAGATCGCCGCGGGACGGGCCTGAGCGTCGGTCGAACAGCGGCCGTTCGTGGCAGCCAGTGGCCGAACTCCTCACGCGACGTCGACGTCGGTGAACTCGAAGCGAGCGCCGCCCTCGGCGCTCTCCGTTATCGCGACCGACCAGCCGTGGGCCGCAGCGACCACGGCGACGATGTCCAGCCCGAACCCGGTGCCGTCGGCGGCGGTGGAAAAGCCGGGTTCGAACACCCGGTCGCAGTCGGCCGGGGGAATTCCCGGGCCGTCGTCAGCGACGTAGAAGCCGGTCGCGACGCCGTCGTCGCGGACGACGCCGACCTCGACCGCGACGGCCGGGCCGGCGTGTTCGATCGCGTTGCGAAAGAGGTTCTCGAAGAGCTGGCGGAGCCGACCCTCGTCGGCCGTGACGACCGCGCGGTCGACGACGGCGAACGACGCGTCTGTGCTGGCGACCGTCCCCCAGGCCTGGCTCGCGACGACCTCCAGCGAGACGGGCTCGACGGTGTCGACGTCGTCGCCGCCCCTCGCGAGCGTCAGCAGGTCGTCGATGAGCTGTGCCATCCGGTCGGCCGCGCGTTCGATGTCGGCGACCGACTCGGCCGCCACGCCTTCCTCGCGGAGGAGCGCGACCCGCCCGACGACGACCTGGAGCGGGTTGCGCAGATCGTGGCTCACCATCCCCGCGAACTCCTCGAGACGCTCGTTCTTCCGTTCCAGTTCTCGCTCGCGACACTTCATGTCGGTCACGTCGTCGATGATGCCGACGATGCGGTCGGGCCGGCCCGCCGCGTCCGTCACGACGCTGGCGTCGACGTGGAGCCAGGCGACGGCGTCGTCGGACCGGACGTACCGGAACTGGAAGTGGTACTCGTCGTCGGGGTCGCCCGACTCGACGTCGGCGAGCCACTGCTCGACGGCGGCCCGGGCGGCCGGCGCGTCGTCGGGGTGGACGTCGGCCACGAAGTTCCAGATCGGGTCGTCCACGAAGTAGGCGGGCGGGCGGCCCGTCAGCGCCTCGATGCCGGGGCTGACGTAGAGGAGCTCGGTGGTCTCGGCCTCGGCCATCCAGATCGTCTCCTCGACCCGGCCGACGATCTGCCGGAAGCGGGTCTCGCTCTCCCGGAGGTCGGCCTCGATCCGTCGGCGGTCGGTGACGTCCCGGAGCGTCGCGAGGTGGCGCCCCGGCGTCACGGCCGCCGTCGCCGTGAACTCGACGGTTCGGCGGTCGCCGTCCGGCCGGACCAGTTCGAACTCGCCGGTCGCCGCGCCCTCGGCCAGGAACCGGTCCCACGCGGTCGAGACGTCGTAGTCGGCGCTGGCGAACTCCGAGACGTTGCGTCCCAGCAGGTCCGCTCTGTCGTGGCCGAACAGGTCACAGGCCGCGGGATTCGCGTCGACGTAGTCGCCGTCGTCGTCGACGACGAGAACCGGGTCCGGCAGCGCCGTCAATAGCTCGTCGGCGTCGACGGCTCGATCCCGCTCGCGTGACCCGTCACTCATCCCCGTGGACCAGCGCGGAACGCACCCCAGATCCGGGCGAAGCGCGTCGCACCGCACCGGGCCTCGCGATTCGCCGGTGACAGCGGCCGAAGCGGTTGAACGTTGCGTGACACCACATGACGTACTGGGGGCTGTCGGCCGGTATAGCCCTGTCGCCTCCGAGGTGCGCCGTATCCAGTCACCCGTCGAGTGCCGTCCAGAGGGCGCCGACGCCGCCGAGAGCAAAGACAGCTATCCAGAAGCCGACGCTCAAACGGGAAGGAAGCGATGCACGGCCCCACGACCCAGAGGTTTCGAGTAACAAACCGCCGGTGAGCGCCAGCAATCCCACGCCGAAGAGACCGAAGGCGACGCGGACCGGCCGGCTCCCGAAAGCGCGATCGCGAACCCGGCGGGCCCGTGACGAAGCGTAGGGGACGAGGACGACGGTGGCGACGACGCCCCAGACGACGGCGTCGAAGCGGCCGAGATTGGTCGACGTGCCACCGAGCGCGAGGACGTCGACCGCGGCCAGAACGGCGATGAGCAGCGCCATCGTCCCGAGGACCAGGTTGCGGTGGCGGCGTTCGGGCACGGGAGCGGGTTCGGCAGAGAGGATCAAAAACGTTCTCGTCCCGTCACGCAGGTGTCACGATCCGGCGGTACCGACGAGTAGTGACAGGCACGTTCCTGGGCGCCTGCGGCCTGTACACGGGAAGACAGGTCGCCGTCCGGAACGACCAGACGGAGGCGGTGACGGCCAGAGAGACGCCAACTGGACGCTCCGACGAACGGCGTCTGACGGGACCGACGGCTTCGAAATCCTTTTACGCGACTCAAGGGCTAGAGACACACAACGAAACATGGACATCGAAATCATCGAGGAAGACGAGAACCCCATGTTGCACCGGACCGACGTTCGGTTCGAGGTGCGACACGAGGACGCGACCCCCTCTCGTCTCTCCGTCCGCGACTCGCTGGCCGCAATGTTGAACAAAGACGCCGAAGAGACCGTCGTCCACGAACTCGACACGAAGTTCGGCATGCGCCGGACCATCGGCTACGCCAAGGTGTACGACAGCGCCGAGCAGGCCCGCGAGGTCGAGCAGGACCACATGCTCGAACGCAACAAGATCGTCGCCGACGGCGAGGGCGAGGAAGAGGCGGAGGAGGCCTGATCCGATGGCCCGAAACGAATACTACGACGACGACGGCCAGGAAGCCCGCGAACGCTGTCCCCGCTGTGGCGACGCGTTCCTCGCCGACCACGACGACCGCCAGCACTGCGGCAAGTGCGGCTACACCGAGTGGAAATAAGGGCCGTTTTTCCGCTTTCGACGCACCTTCTCCGGTAGCGACTGCGTTCGCGCGTCCTCTCATCCCGTCCGGTCCCAGTAGATTGATACCCCGAGCGGCGAACCGTTCGGACGAATGACCAGTTCGTCATCCGCTCGACGGACGGCCGACGATCGGTCGAGCGTCCGTGCCGTCATCGTGGGCACGCTCGGCGACCCGCTGGCGATCGTCCTCGGCGTAGTTACCTTCCTGGTCGCGGTTCCGGCGACGGTGTTCGCCATGCAGAATGGACTCTGGGACGTACTGCGAAGCGGCCTGAACGACGCAGCGACCGTCGAGACGCTCGTCGCGGTCGCGCCGTTCGACGTCATCTTCCTGCAGGTCCGGCTCGCACTGGTCGTCGGGGTCGTCCTGGCGCTGGAGGCGGTCGTGCTCCGCCGGTGGTGGGCCAGTACGTCGCACGCCGGTTCGCGTCGCGCGCTCCTCGCGCTGGTCGGCGCCGTCCTGTTCCCGGTCGGCGCAGTTCTCGGGTACCAGTTCGCGTTCCCCGTCGCCGTCGAAGTACTCGCGGCCGGGGAGTCGGCGTGGTCGGTCGTCCGGTGGGCGGGCCTGGCCTGCGACGTCGCGCTTGCGACCGGCGTAGCCACGCAGGTCGCGTTCGCGACGGGGGCGGTCGCGCTCTCTCGGTCCCGGAACGACGGCGGATCGGACGATCGGTCCTGAGCGGAGCCGTCGACCCGCGATGAAGGCAGGTCCAGCCCCGGTGACGCACGCCCGCGCGTATCGAAGTCGTCTTTTCCGTGGGTATCCGAATCCAGCACGATAAGATGAGCGAACCGGCGGCGTCGGGCGACCAGATGCGAGTCCTGGGCATCGAGGGGACGGCCTGGGCGGCGAGTGCGGCGATTTTCGAGACGGCGGACCCGTCGACCCACACCGACGACGAGCACGTGTTCATCGAGAGCGACGCCTATCAGCCCGAAAGCGGCGGCATCCACCCGCGAGAGGCCGCCGAACACATGGGCGAGGCGATTCCCCAGGTCGTGGAGACAGCCATCGCACACGCCGAGGAGCGGGCGCGGGATGCGGGCGAAGACCCCGCCCAGCCAATCGACGCGGTGGCGTTCGCGCGGGGCCCAGGCCTCGGACCCTGCCTGCGCATCGTCGGGACCGCCGCCCGCGCCGTCGCCCAGCGCTTCGGCGTCCCGCTGGTCGGCGTCAACCACATGGTCGCCCACCTGGAGGTGGGCCGCCACTTCTCGGGGTTCGACGACCCCGTCTGTCTGAACGCCTCCGGCGCGAACGCGCACGTCCTCGCCTACCGCAACGGGCGCTACCGGGTCGTCGGCGAGACGATGGACACCGGCGTCGGCAACGCGCTGGACAAGTTCACCCGTCACGTCGGCTGGAGCCACCCCGGCGGGCCGAAGGTCGAGAGCCACGCGAAGGAGGGTGAGTACCTCGACCTCCCCTACGTCGTCAAGGGGATGGACTTCTCGTTCTCGGGGATCATGTCCGCCGCGAAGCAGGCCGTCGACGAGGGGGAGGCCGTCGAGAACGTCTGCCGCGGGCTGGAAGAGACCGTCTTCGCCATGCTCACCGAAGTCTCGGAACGGGCCCTCTCGCTGACCGACGGCGACGAACTCGTCCTCGGCGGCGGCGTCGCCCAGAACACCCGCTTGCGGTCGATGCTCGAAGAGATGTGCGACCAGCGTGGCGCCGACTTCTACGCCCCACCGGCGACGTTCCTCCGGGACAACGCTGGGATGATCGCCATCCTCGGCGCGAAGATGTTCGCCGCGGGCGACACCATCGCTATCGAGGAGTCGCGCATCGACTCGGACTTCCGGCCGGACCAGGTCGACGTTAGCTGGAGGGGTCGGGCCGCTTCGCGCCCCGACGAATCGGCGACGGTCGACCCGACCGAACTCCAGGGCGCCGAGGCCACCGTCCGGTTCGTTGGGGGCCACGTCGTCAAGGAGCGAAACCCCCGGTCCTACCGCCATCCCGCGCTGGACGAGCGTCTGCGGGTCGAGCGAACGCGGCAAGAGGCGCGGCTGACGAGCGAGGCCCGCCGCCACGGCGTCCCGACGCCGGTCATCCGGGACGTCGACCCCCAGGAGTCCCGCATCGTCTTCCAGCACGTCGGCGAGGCGGACCTCCGGGAGTCGCTGACCGAAGCGTCCGTCCGCGACGTGGGCCGGCACCTCGCGCGGATCCACGACGCGGGATTCGTCCACGGGGACCCGACGACGCGGAACGTCCGGGTCGGGGGAAGCAACGGCGACGGGGCCGGCGGGCCGGACGGCGAGGGCGACGCCCGGACCTTCCTCATCGACTTCGGCCTGGGCTACTACACGCAGGACGAGGAAGACCACGCGATGGACCTGCACGTACTCGCTCAGTCGCTGGCTGGGACGACCGACGACGCCGGAGCACTCCGGGCGGCGGTAGAGGACGCCTACCACGCAGCCAGCGACCGCGACGGGGCCGTTCTCGACCAGCTACGGGAAATCGAAGGGCGTGGCCGCTACCAGTGAGATTAAGTGGTCAGCTACCCGAAACCAAGCCATGGAACGAGCACTCGTGGTTCTGGAGACGAGCGAGGACGGGCAGACGATACTCCGCGAAGCTGGCGAACTCGCCGCCGGGGTGGACGCCCGCCTCGACGTGCTGGCGCTGATGACGCCGGAGGAGTACGAGGAGAAGCGGGAGACCCTCGAGGCCGCCGGGAAGGGCGAACACACGACGTACAACGAGCGGGCAGTCCTCGACAACCGCCGCCAGCGCGCCGAGGAAACCGTCGAGGAGGCCCTCGACGACCTCGACGTCGACTGGAACACCGTCGCCGCCCTCGTCGGCGACTCCGAGACGGAAGCCGACCGCATCCTGCAGAGTGCGGAGAAACACGAGACGGACCACGTGTTCCTCACCGGCAAGAAGCGCTCGCCGACGGGGAAGGCCGTCTTCGGCGACCGCTCCCAGGCCGTCATCCTCAACTTCGACGGCCCCGTGACGACGCTGCTGGGGTAAGACCGTCAGTCGTCACTATCGGCGGGAAAAACGACTTAACGGCGCGTGCCCAACCGTAGCGTATGGCCGACAAACCGCAGTCAGGTGAGATTTTCGGCGTGCCGTACAACTTCGACCGTCCCAGCGTCCGGCGACTGCTCTCTTCGTACTGGCAACCGGACGACGGCATGCTCGTCGAGAAACCCTTCGGCATCGGCTACACGCTGAACCTCGCCAACTGGCGGTCCTGGGTGGCGCTGGCAGTCGTCGGCGCACTCCTCTGGCAGGAAGGTCAGAGCAGGTCCCAGGGGCCGACCGACCGCGACGAGGAACCCGTCGAAGTTATCGTCGACTGACGAACCGAAGGAATTAATCTTCGCGTAGTCTGTTCACAGATACTGTGAAGGATCGGGTGGATTCTCGACCCAAAATTGTCGCCTATGGAGCTCTCTACGTCGTTTCTCTCGTTATTCTCGTAAGTTACTCCTTCGGTCATACCGGCCAGGCATTGGTGAGGGTCGATGCGTATACGGGGATGCTGATACTGCTGCTTGCGATTATTCCCCAGGCCTCTCGCATATCGAAACTAGTCTTCAGCGGCGAAAAGGTCAAGATCGATCTCGAAACTCCGAAACAACGTCTACAGCAGGACGTCGAGCACATCGACTCTCAAACAGAAACAGCCAATCTCCCGGAAGAAGTACGTCGCGACTTCGGAAACCGGGAGAGGCCCAGGAATCAGACGGTATCGGACCTCTCTAGTCGGCTTCCAGATGCAGAAGGTGCGGACCCGATCACCACGATCGCCAATCTCACTTCGGAGATCGAGGCCCGGTTGCGAGAGATATTGCTCTCCGAAGGACTGTCACCTGACGAAAAAGCAACCCTTCAGTTCCTGGCGAATCAGGCCCGTGAAAACGAATTGATCCAGTCGGAAACGGCCAACGCGATAGAAACCCTCTGGTCGATACGTAATCGGCTCGTTCACGGTGGTGCCGTGGACCGCGAGGACGCAGAGACGATCGCTCTGGCAGGCACCAAAGTACTCGACACCCTCCAGAACTATCTGGAGGTGTCTGAGGTAACCGAAGTCCATCTTCGTGAGATACTCGCAGAGAACCCTGAACTTGTCGAGCCGGGATTCGAGATCAGGTCGGTGGAAGAACGAGTCGGAAATGCTCACATAGACGTCATCGGAGAGGACGCAAGTGGGGAGACGGTCGTCGTGGAGCTGAAACTGCGGCCCATCACTGAAGAAGTTGTCAAACAAGCCCAGCGTCGTCTGGAGACCTGGAAAACGACGCGATCCGACCAAACTGCGAGGGGAATAATCGTCGCCCCAGACGTCGAGAGTGGCGCGAAAGAATCTCTCGACCAGAGCGCAATCGAGTTCCGAGAGTTGAAGACGATATACGGGAAATAGCCACTATGCTCACGTTCGTCACGACCAACCCCGGGAAGGTCCACGAGGCCGAGGAGTACCTGGGGTCGGTCGAACAGTTCGACTTCGACTACACCGAGGTACAGGGTGAGGATCTGGGGACCATCGCTGCCCACGGCGCCCGGGAAGCCTACCGGGAGGCCGGAGAACCGGTCATCGTCGACGACTCCGGCCTGTTCGTCGACGCCTTCGACGGCTTCCCCGGCCCGTACTCCTCCTACGTCGAGTCCCACGTCGGTATCGAGCGGGTCTGGCGGCTCACGGAGCCCGAGGACGACCACGGCGCGAAATTCAAGACGGTCGTCGCGTACTGCGACGGCGAGGGGTTCGACGCGGGCGGCGCCGACCGCAGGGAGGGGGCGCCGAACGAGCGAACGGTGAGCGGAGCGAGCCGTGCGCGCGCCGACTCCGTCCGCGACGGCGACCCGCCGGTCAAGATATTCGAGGGCGTCGTCCCGGGCACCATCGTCGCGCCCCGCGGCGACGGCGGGTTCGGCTACGACCCCATCTTCGAACACGACGGGACGACGTTCGCGGAGATGAGTACCGGGGCGAAGAACGCCGTCTCCCACCGCGGCCGGGCGCTGGCGAAACTGGGCGACTGGCTCGACGAGACCGGTCGGGCCTGACCAGCCGATGGCTCCCACAGCCCTCGTCACCGGTGCCAGCGCCGGCATCGGCCGCGCGCTCGCGACCGAGTTCGCCAGACACGGTCACGACCTGGTCCTCGTCGCCCGGCGCGAGGAACGCCTCCGCTCGCTCGCCGACGAACTCGAAACCGACTACGGGGTCGACGCGACGGCGATTCCGCTGGATATGGCCGACGACGACGCGCCCGACCGGCTGTTCGACTCACTCGACGAGCGTGGAATCAGCCTCGACGCGCTGGTCAACAACGTCGGCGTCGGCGTCTACGGCCGCTTCGGCGAGGGCGACCTGGCCGACCAGCGGACCCAGCTCCGGCTGAACGTCGACGTGCTCGTGGAACTTACCCACCGGTTCCTCGACGGCCGCTCCCGGGGACAGGTCCTGAACGTCGGCTCCGTCGCGGGCTTCACCCCCGGGCCGCTGCTGGCCGGCTACTACGCCAGCAAGGCCTACGTCAACAGCTTCTCCGAGGCGCTGGCGGCGGAGTACCGCGACACTGCAATCGACGTGACCTTCGTCTGTCCCGGCCCGGTCGACACGGAGTTCCAGGAACGCGCCGGGATGGGCGACTCCACCGTGGCCCAAGTGTTCTCCCACACGCCCGAGGGGGTCGCGACGGCCGCCTACGCCGGCCTCCAGTCCGGCGACGTGGTCGTGATTCCCGGCCTGCCGATGAAACTCCTGACCCTGTTCCTGCGGATCACTCCCCGCCCGTTGCGTCGCTGGGGCGCCTGGATCGTCAACGGCGGGCGCTAGCGGCCGATGGCGGCCGGTGGCGAGCGGTAGCGAGCACTACTCCCTGGGGTCGCGGTCCGGTCCCGGATACTCACTTTCGTGGGTCGCCTCGTACAGCGATTCGGCGTCGAAGACGGTCGCAAACGCGTCCGGCGAGCGGACGCTGACCGAGACGCGCGGTTGCAGGGAGAGGCCGGCCTCGGCGCTGCGGAGCGAGTCGTCGAACGTGAGCAGGTGGGCCGCCTCGCCGCGGTAGGCGGAGGCCAGCGCCGGATGGTCGTCGTCGGGGTGGTCGACGGGTTCCCGCTCCTGCTCGATCCGCTCGCGCCAGTCCGCCGCGAGGTCGTCGTCGGTCAGGTCGGCGATCACCGCCTCGGCGTCGTCCAGCAGCGAATCGCTGGCGACGAGGGTGAGCCAGGAGTGCCCGCGGACGTGGTCGAGGGCCGCGCGGGCGTCGCCACCGACGAGGAGGTCAGCGGCGAGGACGTCGGCGTCGGCGACGACGCGGGTCGGGTCAGCAGTCATCCCTGTGCTCCGAGAGCGTCCGGTCGATGTCCTCGACAGTGACGTCGTACTCGTCGGCGCCGTCGAACAGCGTCCCCCATGTCATGCCCGCATCGAGGGGCGGCGCGACCAAAAATCCCCGGCGGACGGCGGCGTGATAGCGTCGGTTGTAATTCGTTCCCAGCGTTTTCCCACCATCTGTTCGTTCAGCCCCAGTTCACCCCGTCGGTGGCGTGTGCCTGCCGAAAATAGGTACAACCGACACTATGAGACGCCCGTCTGACGGGTGTTTAAGTGAGAGCCAGGGTTCCCATTCGACGGGTGCGCACGTACGGCTCGCGTGCCGTCGCCGGACAGGACGACGGTGCGCCCGTATCCCATCCTCCCATCGCGCGCCCGGACGACGCGACCTATCCTCTTTCGGTACGCGCCGGCTGCCCTCCGGACGGGTCGCGCTCGACCCCCTCTCCACGCTCCGGAGTGACTACGCCCCCCGGAGCGCCGTCCGGACCTCCGTGATGGCGTCCGGGTCGGAGAGGACCGCCACGTGGTCGCCGGCTTCTATCTCCGTCCGCGGCAGTGGAATCGTCATCGGCTCCCTGTCGTGGCCGTGGGCGTAGATGCGCGCCTGGCTCGGGAGGTCGACCTCGACGACGCGCGAGCCGACCACGGGCGCGCCCTCGGGGATGTCCACCGTCGCGACGGTCAACTGCTCGGCGAGGTCGGCGATGACGTTGAAGTCGCCCCCGAGCAGCGCGGTCTTGGCCCCCGCCGCGCCCAGGCGCTCGGGGTAGATTATCTCGTCGACGTCCGCGTCGTACTTCTCGTAGATCTCTTCGCGGTAGTCCTCGTCGATGCGCAACACGGTCCGGCAGCCGTACTCCTTGCCGATCATGCAGGCCGTGAAGTTGGTGTTGAGGTCGCCGGTCAGCCCGCCGATAGCGTCGGCGTCGGCCAGTCCGGCCTCCTCGAGGACGCTCTCGTCCGTACCGTCGCCCGCGACGGTCTCGAACCCCTCCGTCCGTGCTCGGTCTACCTTGTCCGGGTCGTTGTCGACGACGACGACGTCGTGGCCTTCCGGGGCCAGAATGCCGGCGGTCCGCATCCCGACGCGTCCGTAGCCGACGATGACGAACTTCATGCCATGTCGTACGTTACCAGGCCTAAAAACGCTAGCCCTCCACGAGCGGCCGCGGAGCTACGGGACCAGATCGCGAGTCGAAAAATGAAGTCGGCCGGATCGCGTCAGGGAGCGACGAGTGCTTCGGTCTCGTTCTCCGTGGCGTTCGTCTCGGTCACGGTTTCGTTCGTCTCCTCGGCAGTCGCGTTCGTCTCGGTCATTTCGCCGGCGTCCGTCGCGTCCTCGCTCGGCGGTGCGACGGTGGCGTTGTCGACGATGGCGCCGCCCTCGTCGGTGTACGGCCCGTCAGCCGTCCCGTTCGTGGCGACGAAGTCGTACGTCTCGTTGTCGTTCGTCTCCATGTGCGGCATCGCGATCAGCGTCTCGTTCTCCGTGAACTCGGTGTCGTTGAACTCGGCACCGGAGACGTTGTAGAGAACCACCGAGAGGTTCTCGTAGGTCCCGGCCTCGAGGTACTCGGAGACACCGACGACGCTGCCGACGGCGTCACCGTCGAGCAGGCTCTCGTTGTGGATGGCCACGTAGCCACCCTCGGAGAGCGTCGTCGACTCGATGGTCACCGCGGTACCGTTCTCGGTCACGTTCGCGGTCTGGTTCTCGAAGGTGACCGCGGTCTGTGCCGTGACCGTCGTCGTGTCACCCGCCGCGTCGGTTTCGGTCTCCGTTTCGGTCTCGTTGAGTCCGGCCTCGGTCTCCGTCTCCGTCTCGTTGAGTCCGGCCTCGGTCTCCGTTTCGGTCTCGTTGAGACCGGCTTCGGTCTCCGTTTCGGTCTCGTTCAGCCCGTCAGTTTCGTTCTCGGTCTCGTTGAGTCCGGCTTCGGTCTCGTTTTCAGTCTCGTTGACGTCCGCCGCCCCGTCGTCGGACTCGTTGTACCCGACTATCGTCTCGTTGTCGCCCGGCGCGTCGTAGATCGCGGGCGCGACGATCGGTTCACCGTCGATGGTGTACGGCCCATCTTCGGTGCCGTTCGTCGCGACGTAGTCGAACGTCTCGTTGTCGTTCGTCTCCATGTGCGGCATCGCGACCAGGAACTGGCTCTCGGTGAGTTCGGTCTCGTCGAACTCGGCACCGGGCACGTCGAACAGCGTGATCGTCACGTTCTCGTGCTCACCAGCTTCGAGGTACTCCGAGGCGCCGATAGTGCTGTTGACCGCCTCGCTCAGGTCGAGCTCGGTCGCGTTGGCGAGCAGACTATCGTCGTGGACGGCCACGTAGCCACCCTCAGGCAGGGTCGCGTTGACAGTCACTTCGGTGCCCTGCGAACTCACGTTCGTCACCTCGACGGACGCGTTCGCGTCCATCGCGGCGGTCTCGTTCGTCGTCTCGTTCTCCGTCTCGTTGAGTCCGGCCTCGGTCTCCGTCTCCGTCTCGTTGACAGGCGTCTCCGTCTCGGTCTCCTGGACCGGTTCGGCGTCTGCCTGGACGGTGATCAGCGCTTCGTCGGTGACCGGTTCACCGTCGACCGTGTAGGCACCGTCCTCGGTGCCGTTCGTCGCGACGAAGTCGTACGTCTCGTTGTCGTTCGTCTCCTGGTGCGGCATCGCGATCAACGTCTCGTTCTCGGTGAGCGCGTCCTGTGCGTACTCCGCGCCGGAGACGTTGAACAGGGTGACCGTGACGTTCTCGTGGGTCCCGGCCTCCAGGTACTCGGAGGCGCCGACGACGCTCCCGATGACGTCACCCTCGAACAGGAACTGGTCGTGGATGGCGACGTAGCCGCCGTCCGGCACGGTGACGCTGTCGATGGTCACCGTCGTCCCGTTCGAAGTCTGGTTCTCGAACGCGACGGAGGCGTTCGCGGACGCCGCCACCTCGGTCTCGGTTTCCGTTTCAGTCTCCGTGTCGTTCAGCGGTTCTTCGGTCTCAGTCTCGTTGACCGGTGCTTCGGTCTCCGTTTCAGTTTCCGTCTCCGTCTCCGTCTCGTTCAGCGGTTCTTCGGTCTCAGTCTCTTCCGGCGGCTGCTCGACGCCGGCGACCTGGACGAGCGCTTCGTCGGTCACCACTTCACCGTCCTGGGTGTACGGACCGTCTTCCGACCCGTTGGTCGCAACGAAGTCGTAGGTCTCGTTGTCGTTCGTGTCCAGGTGCGGCATCACGATCAGCGTCTGGTTCTCCGTGAGTTCGTCCTGGTCGTACTCCGCGCCGGGGACGTCGAAGAGCTCGATCTCGACGTCTTCGTACTCACCGGGTTCGAGGTACTCCGAGACCCCGACGACGCTGCCGACGGCGTCACCGTCGAGCAGGCTCTCGTTGTGGACGGCGACGAAGCCGCCTTCACCGAGTTGGACCGAGTCGACTGTTATCGTCGTACCGTCCGTCGTCTGCTGCTCGAACGTAACGCTCGCGTTCACTTCCGCAGCAGGTTCCTCGGTCTCAGTCTCCGTTTCAGTCTCAGTCTCGGTCTCCGTGTCCGTTTCAGTCTCGGTCTCGGTCTCAGTCTCCGTTTCCGTCTCGGTCTCGGTCTCCGTTTCCGTCTCTGGCTCTTCGACGTCGTCTAGCTGGATGTAGGCCTCGTCGGTGACCGCTTCACCGTCCTGGACGTAGGGGCCGTCGTCCGCGCCGTCACTCTCGACGAAGTCGAACGTCTGGTCGTCGTCGGTGTCGAGGTGCGGCATCGCGATCAGGGTCTGGCTCTCCGTGAGCTCGTCCTGGTCGTACTCCGCACCGGGGACGTCGAAGAGGTGGACCTCGACGTTCTCGTGGGTTCCGGCATCGAGGTGCTCGGAGACGCCGATGACCGGCCCGACCGCACCGTCGTCGGTCTGCTCGTGGATGGCGACGAAGCCGCCGTCCGACACCGTGACCTGGTCGACGGTGACCATCGTGGCGTTGTAGGTCGGGAAGACGACTGACGCGCTCGGTTCGTCCTCGACCTCGGTCTCAGTCTCAGTCTCAGTTTCAGTCTCCGTCTCGGTTTCCGTCTCAGTTTCAGTCTCCGTCTCGGTTTCCGTCTCAGTTTCAGTCTCAGTCTCGGTTTCCGTCTCGGTTTCCGTCTCAGTCTCGGTTTCCGTCTCGGTTTCCGTCTCAGTCTCCGTCTCGGTTTCCGTCTCGGTTTCCGTCTCAGTCTCCGTCTCGGTTTCCGTCTCCGTCTCGGTGTCCTCCTCGTCGTCCTCGGCGTCCTCTGCGGCGTCGAGGGTCAGCTGGAGGAACTGCCCGTCGTCCCGGGTGAAGACCCCGTGGACGTAGTCGCCGGCTTCGAGGCCGTCGGTGGCGACGTCGAACGTGACGGTGTCACTCTCCTCGGCGTCGAGCGTGACCCGCTCCTCGGAGACGACCTGGCCGTCGAGGCGGAACGTCACCGACTGGTTCGTCTCGAAGTCGTTGGGGTTAGTCACCTCGGCCTCGACGGTGAGTTCGTCCCCGACGGTCGCGTTCTCCGGTGCGTCGACCGAGTCGAGCGTGAACGACTCGGAGAGGGTGATCTGTTCGACCTGTCCACTGTCCTCGGTGAAGACGGCGTGGTAGTAGGTCCCCGTCTCGAGCCCCTCCGTGTCGGCCCGGAACTGGACCACCTCGGAGTCGTTCGGGTCGACCGTCACGAGCTTCGTGGCGACGACCGCCCCGCCGAGGCGGAACTCGACGGATTCGGTTATCCGGTCGTCGGTGGGGTTCTCGATCTCCGCGCCGACGCTGACGTTCGACCCGGGCGCGGCGCTCTCCGGTGCGTTCAGCGATACGACCTCGAGCGACGACTCGTCGCTCTCGGAGTCGTCGGCAGTCTCCTGCGCGACGGCCCCCTGTACGACGAACGCGCCACTGAGCGCTATCATCAACGCGACGATGACGACAGCGGCCCTGTTCGTGGAGCGTGTCATACTACTCTCTGGTCAGGTGTTGGTACTGTCATGGCGATGCAGTCGAAACGTCGTTCGATCAACAGATAAACCGGAGAGTTCGTTCAGTTACGGCGGCGGTGACAGGCCCGCCCTAGTGCGATTTCACCGGTTCTAAGAGGGGCCTTGGCCGCACCGGAATCGAGGGGTAGAACCCCCCGACGGACGCGAACGCCAGTCAGCCCTGCTTTCCCGAACCCCCCACTGAAATACGTCCCGGTTTCCGACCGCCGTCTTGCGATTGGACGGGGCGTGTCGTGGTGTACATCCACAACGTGAACGAACGGCGTGATACCGAGGCGTCCGTCCCCCTGGCCAGTGGCGTAGCGGTGGGAATCCGACACGGGTTTACCCCTCCCCCGCCGACGATTCGCCATGCGGGTAACGTTTCTCGGGACCAGCGGCGCCGTGCCCACGACCGAGCGCAACACGAGCGCCGTCTTCGTCAACCGGGAAGGGGACCAGCTGCTGTTCGACTGCGGCGAGGGGACCCAGCGCCAGATGATGCGGTACAACACCGGCTTCGGGGTCGAACACGTCTTCGTCTCCCACCTCCACGGCGACCACGTCCTCGGTCTCCCCGGCCTGGTCCAGACGTGGGACTTCAACGACCGGGAGGAGCCCCTGTCCATCCACGCCCCCGCGGGGACTCGCAGCCAGATCGAAGACCTGATCCACGTCGGCGGGAACGACCCCGCGTTTCCCGTGCGAATCCATCAGGTGTCGCCCGGCGACGTCGTCGTCGACCGCGAGGAGTACGAGGTCCGCGCGGTCCGGACCGAGCACCGCTGCAAGTCCGTGGGCTACGCCGTCGTCGAGGACGACCGGAAGGGCCGGTTCGACCGCGAGAAGGCAGAGAACGAACTGGGCATCTCGCCTGGTCCCGCCTACTCCAAGCTCCACCGCGGCGAGCCCGTCGAACTCGACGACGGCCGCGTCGTCGAACCCGAGGAGGTCGTCGGCCCGGCCAGGCCTGGTCGTACCCTCGTGTACACCGGCGACACCGAGCCCACCGACGCCGTCGTCGCGGCCAGCGAAGACGCGGACCTCCTCATTCACGACGCCACCTTCGCCGAGGACCGCCGGGACCGGGCACAGGCGACGGCACATTCGACGGCCAGACAGGCTGCCGAAGTGGCACAGCGGGCCGGTGCGAAACGCCTCGCGCTCACGCACGTCTCGACCCGCTACGGCGGGGACTCCTCGCCGCTTGCCCACGAGGCCAGCGATGCGTTCGAGGGCGAGAGCTTCGTCGCCCAGGACGGCCAGAAACTCCGGGTTCCCTACCCCGACGAGGAGTGAGAGACGCCTGGAAGCCGGGTTTTGACGTCGGTGGCGTCGGCAGTCCACTCCCAGAGCGCGTCCTGTCGCTCGCGGTCTGACGCGCTCGGCGCCGCCGACCGGGGCTCACGGTCGGCGAAGTACTGGCCCGTCGTCCCGGCGACGTCGTCCGACGCCGCCAGGTAGACTGAGGTCCGCGCTGCCTCGCGTTCGTCGACGACCGGGCCGATGGGGACCCTCGCACCGAGAGCGCCGAATGCCTTCCAGACGAGCGAGGACAGGCCGCTCGAATCCCGGGCGAGGCGGCTGGACGGGACCACCCCGGGGTGGCACGCGTTCGACGTGACACCCGCGGCCGCGGCGCGGCGCGCCAGGCCGAACGTGAACAGCACGTTCGCCAGTTTCGAGAGCGCGTAGGCGTCGCGCCCGGTCGGCCCGGCCGGTCCGGTGAGAGCGTCCAGGTCGAACGAGGCCCGCCGGTGGAGGTCCGACGAAACCGTGACGACGCGCCCGTCCGCGGCGTCGAGGAGCGGGAAGAGACGGTGGGTGATCAAGAAGTGGGCGCAGTGGTTCACTGCGACGGTCAGTTCTATCCTGACTCGTGATCCATCGGAGCGGTCACCGACTGCGTCCGTGAGACGTCGCTCGTCCTGCCAGGTCCCCGCGTTGTTGACGAGCGCGTCGAGTCGGTCGTGGTCGTCGGCAATCGCGGCAGCGAGGGTTCGCACCTGGTCGAAGTCAGCGAAGTCGGCCGGGTAGAAGGTGGCCGCACCCGGCGTGCGTTCGCGGACCATCTCACAGACGCGCTCACCCCGGCCGCGGTCGCGTCCGTGGACGAGGACGGTCGCACCCCGATCCGCCAGGCCGCGGACCGTCTCGCGGCCGATGCCGCTCGTTCCCCCAGTCACCAACACGACGGCGTCGTCCGCGTCGGACATGTCGGACGGGACGGGCGCCACAGGCAAGAAGAGAGGGGAAGGATGGAACGAACGGGGATGGGAGACCCTACTCGTGGCCGTAGACCGGCACCGGGTGGTAGGGCTCTTCGAGGTACTCGACGTCCGAGGCCGAGAGGTCGATATCGAGCGCTTCGACGGCCTCCTCCAGGTGTTCGATGCTCGACGTCCCCAGGATCGGTGCGGTGACGGCGTCGTGCTGGAACTGCCAGGCCATCGCTATCTGGGCCATCGTGACCCCCTTGTCTGCGGCCAGTTCCTGGACGCGCTCGTTTATCTCCTCGCTGCCGGGGCCCTCGTGATACGGGGTGCCGTAGTCGATCTCGTGTTCGCCCCGCGTCGTGTCGCTGAACTCCTCGTGCGGCCGGGTGAGGTAACCAGCCCCGAGCGGACTCCACGGCAGGACGCCGACGTTCTCCCGCTCGCAGACGGGATACATCTCTCGTTCCTCCTCGCGGTAGGTGAGGTGGTGCAGGTCCTGCATCGTCTCGAAGGACGCGAGGTTCTGGCGGTCGCTGACGTGTAGCGCACGCTGGAACTGGTTGGCGTACATCGACGACGCGCCGAGGTGCCGGACCTGCCCTCGCCGGACCGCGTCGTCGAGTGCCCGCAGCGTCGTCTCGATGGGCGTGTCGTAGTCCCAGCGGTGGATCTGGTAGAGGTCGACGGTGTCCATCCCCAGCCGGTCCAGCGAGTGTGCGAGTTCCTGCTCGATGGTCTTCCGCGACAGGCCCTCCGCGTTGCGGTGTTCCTTCGCGCCGGGCCAGCGAACCTTGGTGGCGACGACCTGTTCGTCCCGGTCGTAGTCGGCGAGCACGTTCCCGAGGATCTCCTCGGACTCGCCCGACGAGTAGACGTTCGCCGTATCGAAGAAGTTGATTCCCAGGTCGATGGCGCGCTCGATGAGGTCGCGCGACTCGTCCTCGTCGAGCATCCACTCGTCGCCGCTCCCGAAGCTCATACAGCCCAGACAGATCTTCGAGACCTCCATCCCGGTCGAACCGAGGGTGGTGTACTCCATGGAACTGAGGTCGGGGGAAGGGTGGAAAAAGTCGACGCCAACTTTCCGACACGAACGGCCTGATGGGAACCCAGCGGGACCACGGACGACCGAGTCGGTACTGTCATTTCAGCGCGGTTCGAGAGTGGCACCATGGACGTTGCACACGTGGCGCTGTGGGTATCGGACGTCGACCGGACGGTCGAGTTCTACGAGGCGCTCGGCCTCGAACGCACCTGGTCCTTCGAGATGGACGGCGTCGAGAACATCTACCTCGGCGACGAGCACGGCGAACTCCAGCTCAAGCACGACCCGGACCGGACGACGCCCATCGCACCGGGCCGGGCCGACGTCGACCACGTCGCGCTGACCGTCGACGACCTCGACGCGACCGTCGAGCGAGCGGTCGAGGCCGGCGGCACCGTCGTCACGGATCCCCTCACCGTCGAGGCGGCCGACGCCTACGTCGCGTTCGTCGAGGACCCCGAAGGGTACACCCTGGAGTTTATCGAGTCGCTTTAAGAACCGAAACGAAAGCGAATCCCGACTGATTCTCTCGGTTGCTGAGGTTTAAGTATCGACGCGACCGATATGCTCCCGAAAGGATGGCGGCCGAGATATCAGAACGGGTACGCGAGATTGCCCGGGAACGGGGTATGTCCGAGTCAGCGGTCGTCGAGCAGGCACTGGAACAGGGGATCGAAGATTTATGGCGTGACCTCGTTCTGTCGCTGTACTTCGACGGTAAATTCGACCGCGATCAGGCCGTCGACCGGATCGGCCGGACGACGGTCGAACGCGCAGAGCAGGAGCGAAAAGCCGTCGAAGACGACGTTAGCTGGGGCCTCGACGCGTGAGCGTCACCGCGGTTGCGGACGCGGGCCCGCTAATTCACCTCGCAGAGATCGGATCGATCGACCTTCTCGACGTACTCGGCCGGCTGTACGTACCTGATACCGTGTATAAGGAGATAGCAGACGGCGGGATACCAGCCGGCATGGCCGGACTGTCATACGAACGCGTGTCTTCAGACCGGGTCGGTGATGACGAGTCCCTCGACGCTGGCGAGGCGGCAGCTCTCGCGGTCGCCATCAACCGCGACGCCGTGCTCCTGACCGACGACATGGCGGCCAGAGACGCGGCAGACGATGCCGGCGTGGACGTGCACGGCTCTATCGGCGTTATAGCTCTGGCGTATGCCCGCGGTCGGTTGGAGCGAGACGAGGCGGCCGAGCGAATGCGGAGGTTGCAACACGAGACCAGCCTGTACGTCTCTCAGGCGGTCGTCGAACGGGGCATCGAGATGCTCGACAGCTAGCGCTTCCGGACCGACCCCGGCGTGAGGGTTATGGTCCGCCACTGCGTAACACGCGAACGTGAACACGCGCACGGGAGCGCTGGACGCGGTCGTCTTCGGGGTGGACGTCCAGAGCGGTGACGTCCGCGGCGACGCCCCCTCCTACGCGCTCGTCGTCTTCGATGGTGAGCATCTGGAACGGGACGTCGTCAGCCACCGCAAACTCCGCCGTCGCATCGAGAGCGAGGAGCCGGCCATCGTCGCGACGGACAACATGTACGAACTGGCCGAGGACAAGGACTCGCTGGTCCACTTCCTGGGCGAACTGCCGGACGAGACGAAACTCGTCCAGGTGACCGGTGCGGAGCGACCGGAACCGCTCTCCAGGGTCGCCTCGCGCCACGGCGTGCCCTACGCCAAGGAACCGATGAAAGAGGCCGAGGCGGCGGCCAGACTCGCGGCAGCCAACGTCGGCCAGGAGGTGTCGGCCTTCACGAACACGACCGAAGTGAAGGTCTCGCGCGGACGGTCGACGGGCGGCGGCGGTGGGTGGTCCGAGGACCGATTCACCCGCCGAATACACGGCTCTGTCAAGCGCCGGGCCCGCGAGGTCGAGTCGGAGCTCCAGGGGGCCGGCCTCGACTACGAGAAGGACGTCACCGAGAAGTACGGCGGCTTCTCGCAGGCGATCTTCACGGTCTCCGCACGGCCCCAGGACATCCCCGTCTCGCGCGAGCGGGCGGGCGACACCCGCGTCGAAATCGAACGCGAACGACGGGACGGCATCGAGTTCCGGCCGCTGGCCAAGCGCCGGGACCACGTCGTCGTGGGGGTCGACCCCGGGACGACGACCGCCGCCGCGGTAGTCGGCCTCGACGGCTCCGTGCTCGACGTCTTCTCCTCGCGGACCGTCGACACCGCCGACGTCACCGAGTGGATCGTCGAGCAGGGGCGACCGATCATCGTCGCCGCGGACGTGACGCCGATGCCCGAGACAGTCGAGAAGCTCCGTCGTTCCTTCGACGCGGCGGGGTGGACGCCGCAGTCCGACCTGCCGGTCGACGAGAAACAGCACCGAACCCGCGAGGAGGGGTACGACAACGACCACGAGCGGGACGCGATGGCGGCGGCGCTGTCGGCCTACGACGCCCACGAGGACCAGTTCGACCGCATCGCGCGGAAGGTGCCGCCGCGCGTCGACACCGGCGAGGTGACCGCCAGAGTCGTCGCCGGCGAGGAGTCCGTCGAGACCGTGCTGGCGGACCTCGGTGAGGACGGCGACGGTGACGGTGGCGGCGAAGCCGAGGAGAACGACGAGCACCAGCCACGCGAACTCACCGAGGAGGAGCAGACGATCAAGGAGCTACGGCAACAGGTCGAGCGCCTCCAGGACCACGTCGACTCGCTGGAGGACACCATCGAGGAGAAGGACGACCAGCTGGCCGAGAAGGAGGAACAACTCTCGCAGGCTCGCAGCGACGAGCGCATCGCGGTCCGCCGGGACCGAGAGGTGACGAAGCTCCGCCGAAAGACCGAGCGCCTGGAGTACGAACTCGAAGAGGAACGAGAGCGGAACGACGACCTGGAGGGGAAGCTCGACCGGCTCAAGGCGCTGTGGAAGCTCGACCACTCGAACTTCGCGGACGTCTCCGAGAAGAAGCAGGGCCTCACGTCGGTGAAGGTGGTCGACCAGTTCACCACCGGCGCCATCCGCCAGGCCGACGAGAGCATCGGGCTCATCGAGGACGACATCGTGCTCCTCCGGGACGCTTCGGGCGCCGGCCGAAGCACCGCCCAGGAACTGGCCGACGTGGACCCGAAGCTCGTCCTGCGGACCGGCGGGCTCTCGGACGTGGCGGACACCATCCTCTTCGAACACGAGATTCCCGTCGCCCCCGCCGAGATGGTCACCGTCCAGGAGGTCGACGAACTCGCCGTCGCCCGCGAGGAAGAGGTCGAGGCCGCCATCGAGGACTGGGAAGAGCGCGCCGAGGAGCGCCGGCGCGATCGCAACGCCGAGATGGTGGACCGGCTGATCTCCGAACACCGGGCGGGGGAACGTGGCGAAAGCGACTGAGCGAAGCGACGGAGGATTCGCGAACACGCGAGCAGGCCGGCACCGACTGAAGGGAGGGGCCGACGAATGCGCGAACGGCGAGCGGAGAGTGAGTCCCTACCGTCGCCGTCGGACGAACGCCAGCAACACTCCGACAGCCACGACGAGTCTCGTCGGACCGAAGCCGGGTCCGGAGCCGTCCGTCGTCGCGGCGGTCGGTTCGGGGGACAGCGTCGCGCTCGCGACTGCCTCGGTCGGGGACGACTCCGTGACGGACGTCCCGTCGCCGACCGGCGTGACAGTTTCCGTCGTGTCGCCCGCCGGTGTTGCGGCGGGCCCGGCCGTCGACGAGCGAGCCACCGCGAACGTCGAGAGGCCCGGCGAGTCTGCCCGCATGACGTAGCCGCCGTCCTCGCTCTGAACGAGGCGGGTCGGGAGTTCGGTCCACGCGCCGTCGTGGTAGCGATAGAGAGAAACGTCGTCCGGGGCGACGCCGAAGGCGGCGAGCCGGTCGGCCGAGACGAAGAAATCCAGGGCGACGCCGGAGACGTCCTCGTCCGGGATCGAGTGGTCGATGCGGAGGTAGCCCAGTGCGTCGCCGCCGACCGAGGCGCGGAAGTCGGTGGTGTTCTCGGACGGTTCGTCCTCGCTGGTCACGTTGAAGCGCATCGAGCCGTCGGCGTCGGTGGTGACGTTCATGCCGAGCAGCCGAGCGTCGGACCCGTTGCCGTCGTCGTCGGCCGTCGTCCCGTTGTCGTCGCCGACGGTGATCGACAGCGATTCGTTCGACGACGTGGGGACGACGATGAGGTTCGTCCATCGACTTCCACGCAGGACGGTGATCGCCGTCCCGTTTGCATCCCCGTCGTCACCCGCTCCGTCGTCGTTCGCTTCGTCGTCGCTCGGGCCGCTGCTGGAACCGCCGCCCCCACCGGGACTACCGGTACCGGTTCCTGTCCCGATGACGGCGCTGTCGCCGGTCCCGTTGTGAGTAACGTGCAGGACGAATCGATAGTCGCCCGGAGTGGACGGCTCGAACGTCACGTTGCCGGTGTAGGATTCGCCCGGTGCGAGCACGTCCACGTTCTCCGGAACGTCGTACGACGCCACGGCGTAGTCACCAGTGAGGTCGTAGCCGGCGACGTCGACCGTGCCGGTCCCTTCGTTCGTTACCGTGAACTGTCTGGTGACCGTGTCGCCCGTGTGAGTGTCCGGGAAGTGGATCCGGTGGGGCGTGACGTCGACCGTTCGATCACGGAGACGGCCGTTCCCTGTCGCGATGACGCTGCTGTCGCCGGTTCCGTTGTGGGTGACGTGCAGGACGAACCGGTAGGGGCCGGCGTTCAACGGCTCGAACGTCACGTTACCGGTGTAGGATTCGCCCGGTGCGAGCACGCCCACTTCCTCCGGGACGTCGTACGAACCGGCCACGGTGTCGCCAGTGAGGTCGTAGCCGCGGATGTCGACGTTGCCGTTCCCCTCGTTCGTCACCGTAAACTGCCTGGTGACTGTCTCGCCGGCGAAGGTGTCCGGGAAGTCGACCCGGTGGGGCGAGACGTCGATCGTTCGATTACGGAGGCGGCCGTTCCCTGTCCCGATGACGCTGTGGTCGCCGGTCCCGTTGTTGGTAACGTGCAGGACGAACCGGTAGGGGCCGGCGTTCGACGGCTCGAACGTCACGGTCCCGGTGAACGACTCACCGGGTGCGAGCACCTCGTTGCCGTCCGGGACGTCGTACGAACCGGCCACGGTGTCGCCGGTGAAGTCGTAGCCGCGGATCTCGGTGTCGACGTTGCCGGTGTTTTCGACCGTGAACTGTCTGGTGACCGCGTCGCCGGCGTACGTGTCCGGGAAATCGAGCCGGTGGGGGGTGATCGTCAGGGCGGGGTCGCGACCGACTCCCGTCCCGCGGAGTTTGACCAGTGCGGTCGACTCGTCGGTGTCGTTGCTCAGAACGGTCAGGTCGGCGGCGTGCGGTCGAATGCTCGCCGGTGTGAACGTGACCGAAAGCGTCCGACTCTGGCCGGGACCGAGGACGAACGAACCGCCGCCCGCGAGCGAGAACGACTCGGCGTCCGGCCCGCCGAGGGCCGTGCTCGTCACGGAGAGTGGTGCCGTTCCGGCGTTCGAGACGACCACGGGCGTCGTCTTCGAGGTGCCGTTCGGTACGTCGCCGACGTCGGCGTACTCGGTCGACACGGTGATCTCCGGTTCTGCGGGGACGACCGAGACGGTCTTGGTCACCTCGTCAGTCCCGCCCCTGTCGTCCGTTACTTCGAGTGTGAGGTCGTAGTCGCCCGTCGCTGGGAACGTGTGCGTCGCCATCCGACCGGTCGCGTCCGTGGTGCCGTCACCGTCGAAGTCCCACGCGTACCCTACGACCGAACCGTCCGAGTCCGCACTGGCGGCGGCGTCGAACGAGACCGTCGCTCCGGGGGTCGGACTCGACGGACTGTGCGTGAACGACGCCGTCGGGTCGCCGTTCGCGACGTACTCGTCGGACAGCGGCGAGGCGTCGACCTGCGAGTCGTTCACGGTGAACGACGAGTCACAGATCCCGTCCGAGTCCGCGTCGGTACACGTCTGGCTGAACCCGGTGCCGTCTGGGTTCGCCCAGTAGTTGCCGCCGACAGTCGTACCACCGAGGACGTTGGTCCCCGCCGTCTCGGCGACGTTCCACGCGTTCGTCTGGTGGGGCGGATCGAAGTCGACGTTGTCCGTGTTTTCGAAGAGATTGTCGTAGATCGTGTTGCTTCCACTGTTGTAGACGTTGATGCCGCCTTCGCGATTGTTGCGGAGTTCGTTGCTCCGTATCGTGTTCCCGTCCGCGTCGCCGAGGTGGATCCCGAAGCCGTTCGTACTGGCAGTGGTGTCCTTCACGGTGGTCCCGCTCGACCCGCCGAGCCAGACCCCCTCCTCGCCGTTCGCCGTGGCGGTGCTGTTCGCGACGGTCGCGCCCGAGGAGTCGCCCACCTCGATCCCGTTCTCGCCGTTCCCGGTGGCCGTGACGTTCGAGACGACGGTGTCTCGCGTGTATCCGAGCTGGATCCCGTTGATCGAGTTGCCGTCGACGACGGTGTCCCTGATCTCGTTGTCGTCGCTGGATTCGACTAACACACCGACATTGCTGTCCGAGAGGTCGCTGTCGTCCACGACGACGTTTCGCGTCACCCCGTTGCTGTCCGTTCCCCAGTCGAAGCTGTCGCTGACGAGAACGATACCTCCCTGGGAGTCCCGGACCGTGACGGTAGCTATCCTGCCGCCGTCGACTCGCTCGTAGCGGACGCCGTGGCGCCAGCCGGAAAGTGTAAGGTTATTTACAGTGACGTTGACGAGCGTCGCACTGGCGTTGTGGACGACGACGCCGTCGCCGACGACGTTGCCCGACAGCGTGTGGCCCCGCCCGTCCAGTACGACGTTGCTGGCGGCGATAGTGATCCCGTCACCAGATCCAATCGTCACCGAGCCCGAGAGGGCGTAACAGCCCGATTCGGTGATCGTGACCGGCGCCGAAACGGTCTGGCACCCCTGGTTTCCGGCAGCGCTTGCGACGCCGGTGAGCGGCGCGCTCGCAACCGTCGCGAAGAGGACGACGCTGACGAGGGCGATCGCCCGCAGGCCGTCAGTCATTCGACCACCACGCACGTCGGCGCGACCGCGGAGTTTCGACTACCACTCTGGCCACTTCCGTCCGTCAACCGCTGCCATCCCATGACTACGGCTGACGCGACCAGAACATAACAGTATCTGTTCTTGACATGAAAATCCTTCACGGCCTGAACGCCGTTCATGGCGTGAAGAGGGAAAATACACGAACCTCGGGCCACATACAGATCGGATCGAGGAGGAGAGAGTGTGAATATATAATTAATTTGTACTATCAGGACGGTGCAGATCGCCGCTGGAACGTCGAGTAGCGACCGTCGGTCGCTACTCGAAGTCCGCCACGGTCAGTTCGCGTCCCGCGCACCGCAGGCGCTCGAAGGTCTCTCGCGCCCACTCGAGCACCGCGTCGGCCTCGGTGACCAGGCCACCACTGGGGAACCCGTTCCGCGTGAACGCGAAGCCGACCGTCTCGTCGTCGTAGACGCCGACGGTCACCGGGATGTGTTCCGTCGCGGCGACGACGGTCGCGTTCCCGGTGGCGAGGAGGTCCCGAACCTGTGCCCGGAGCGCGTCGTCGTCCGCGACCGTCTCGACGAGTGACGGTCCGTACACGACCCTCGAGGTCTGTCCGGCCGCCGCGGCCGCGGTCTGGGCCTCGAGGACGTCGCTTGAGACCGCGTGGGCGAGCATCTCCACGCGGTCCGCGTCGCGCATACGCTCGGCGGCGACCCGCGCGACCGCGTACGGGTCGGCGTTCGTCGTCCGGACGACCGTCGCGCCGGCGAAGTGACGGAGGTCGACGTCGACGAAGCTCCGGGGAAGTGCTTCGATGAAGGGACCTATTTCGCGCGCGAGGTCCGTCACCGCGGTGAGGTCGTCGAAGGCGTCGAGGACGAGGCGGCCGAGGCGAGTGGCTTCGTACTCGTCCCCGTCGCCGTGTACCCAGTGTCGGTCCGTGAGGTCGCCAAGAATCCGACCGACGGTTATCCGGGACGCACCCGCCGCACCTTCGAGGGCGCGCCGGTCGGCCGGCTCGTCGACGAGAACGCGCAGGATGGCGACGCGGTTGGGCGACCGCGCGAGAAAGGACACGTCGTCAACAGCCGGGTCCATGGACCGTGATTCTCGGGCCGGCCTATAGCTCTAGGGCATGCCGCCGCCCATCCCGCCCATGCCACCGCCGCCGAGGCCGAACGCGGAGAGGAGGTTCGTGACCATCCCGTAGACGATCAGTCCGATGCCGGCCACGACGAAGGCGAGGCCGGCCGCCAGGAAGAGGTTCTGCCACGCGACGATGGCGATGCCGCCCAGCATGACGAGCACGCCGAGGATGCCGGCCATCCCGAGTTTGTCGAGCATACTCCCACCTGCCAGTGCCATGGCGGTAAGCGCTACGGTCCCATTCGAACGGCGGTGACGCAGCCGAAGGTTCGGCTAGTACGCGAACTCCACGTCCACGTCGCGGGCCGTCTGGACCATCGCCAGGAAGGCCTCGCGGTGGCTCATCAGCGCCAGGGTGTCCCCTTGCACGTCGAAGGGGCCGCCCATCACCGCCTCGGCGGTGTCGAGTTCGTCCCGCAGGAGCGCTTTCCAGGCCTCGTAGGGGCCCCGGAGCGCGTAGTCGTAGTCGGCGTCGGCGCTGGCGGCGACCGCTTCGGCGGCCGCGCACTCGCCGTCGACGACGTCCACGAGCATGCGCACCGGGTCGCCGTCGTAGCGCTCGTCCGGCTGGACGACGAACAGTATCGCCGCCTCGAACCCCGCCGCCGCGTCGGCGAACTCGTCCGAGTCGTTCAATCGGTCCCGCCAGGCGTGCACCCACGCGTCGGCCTCGTCGGGCAACGTCGGCGTCATCTGTCCGTGCTTTAGCCGGGCGGGTTTTGTACGTTACCACTCGCGACGTTGGGTGATAGGGTATCGCGACAGGAATGTGAACGACAACGCTCAGTAGAACCAGAAAGCCCCCGGTCGCTCGTGGGCTGCGACCGCACCTGCGCGCGCCTTCGGCGTGCTTGGTGGGTCTCGCTCCACGAGCGACCGGCCCCTTTCAGTCCACCCGGTTTGATTGACCAGGCGGGCGGGACTGAAAGGGGCGACGCGTTCACCGAACCCCGGGGAAGTCCTCGAAAGGCGCGTAGCGCCTTTCGGGATGATGAAAATCGCCAGAGGCGATTTTCAGATCACAAGAACCGGAGCGACCGCAGGGAGCGAGGATCGTGGTTCGAAAGACCGGAGGTCTTTCGTCATCACGAGAGAGCTTCGCTCTCTCGAACGACAGCGACCCGCGGGAGGTGAAAGCGTCGGGGCTTTCTTGTTGTTACAGTCGCTCTCGGCAGCAACAAACGCGGTTCCGACTGTTCCAGAGAGCAGTTTTTGCAAAACTTAACCGTCCCCCCGGCCAAGAGGCGACCATGAGCGACAACGAGAGCAGGAAAGATCTCCGCATGCCGGACGAGGACGAGGTGTTCGCCGTCGTGACGAACATGCTGGGAGCCAACCGCGTCGAGGTCCGGTGCATGGACGGGACCGAGCGGACTGCTCGCATCCCTGGCAAGATGCAAAAGCGGATCTGGATCCGCGAAGACGACGTCGTCCTCGTCGAGCCCTGGGACTGGCAGGACGAGAAGGCCGACATCACGTGGCGCTACGAGAAGCAAGAGGCAGACCAGTTGCGCGAGGAGGGACACATCCAGGAGTAGCCAGTTCTCATGTCCATCCTCACGGCCCCGGGTGAGCGGCGATGACCAGTGACACCGAGTTCGACCTGCTGGAACCCGAGGAGGTCGAGGGCGTCGGCGACGAGTGGGAGGAGATCGACGTCTCCGACACCGACGCTGACCGCATCGCCCGCGAGCGGGACCGCGAGTTCAGCCAGTGGCGCAAGCGGATCAAGAACACCGAGCAGTTCAAAGTGGAGGCGTCGGTGTTCGACGACGCCACCTTCGGCGCCCTCTACAAACTCGTCCAGGACGGCTACATCGACGCCTTCGGCGGTCCCATCTCGACCGGCAAGGAGGCCAACGTCTACACCGCGCTGGGCGGCGACACCGCCCGCGACGAACTGGGCCGGGCGGAGTCGCCGGAAGTGGCCGTCAAGGTGTACCGCATCAACGCCTCCGATTTCAAGGACATGCGTGGGTACCTCGACGGCGACCCGCGCTTCGAGGGCATCGGCTCGGACAAGAAGAAGGTCGTCACCGCCTGGGTCCGCAAGGAGTTCGCCAACCTCAAGCGGGCCCGCGCTGCCGGCGTTCGGGCGCCCGAACCCCTCGCCGTCGAGCGGAACGTCCTCGTCATGGAGTACATCGCCACCGACGAGGGCGGGCGGGCCAAGCGACTCAACGAGGTCCACGTCGAGAACCCCGAGACGGCCTTCGAGGTGGTCCGCGAGTACATGCGCCGGCTCCACCGCGCCGGCCTCGTTCACGGCGACCTCTCGGAGTACAACATCGTCTTCCACGAGGGCCAGCTCGTCGTCATCGACCTCGGGCAGGCGGTGACGACCCACCACGGCAACGCCCGGGAGTTCCTCGAACGGGACTGCCAGAACATCGCGAACTTCTTCGCCGGCGAGGGCGTCGACGTGACGGCCGACGACCTGTACGAGTTCGTCGTCGGGGACGAGGATGAGGGGGACGACGACGAGGCGACATGAGCGGAAACGGCCTCCAGCGCGGTCTTCAGTGAGATAATCAACCGGTAGTCGTATTTTCGAAACTGATCCCACGGGATGTCGGAGGCCCCAGTCAGTATCTTTATTGCGGGTATTTATCCTGTATATGGTATCCTATGGAACGGCGCACTTTCATCACTACGTCAATTGCTGCGACATCGTCTATCCTCGTCGCTGGCTGCTCAGGTAGCGGGCAGGCAGCGGAGCATCTAGAGACGGCGTACGATGCCATCGAGAATGCCAACGGTGAAATAGAATCGGAGAGCGAACGGCTGGCAGATGCCGATATCGAGAATGGGGACGGGGTCGATATACAAACGAACGCTATATTTGGCCACCTGGATACTGCATCTACCGAGCTCGACCAAGCAGAAGAGACCGCCAGTGACGACCAACAGGAACAGATAGATGGAGTCCGAAGTTACGTCACGTTCGCCCGAGCGTCGACGGAATTCATCGACTTGTTCGCAGACGCTATCACGGAGTTCACAACCGGGCTTTCGTATTTCAAAACCGAGCGATACGCAGACGCGCGTGATCGTCTCGAATCCACCGAGTCCATGTTCGAAGACGTAGACAGTCGCCTCAACACAGTCAGGACACGATACGACGATCTCGATACGGACGTATTCAACGACGTCGACCGCGTTTCCGTAGAGTCATTCCAGGAGGATATCGATAAGTTAGAGAAGCAAGTGCCCGCCCTGGAGGCATTGACGACCGGTGTAACGTCAGTTTCCGTCGGAATGATCGAGTTCAAAGAAGCAACGACTAACTTCGAAGACGAGCAATATACGGAATCAGAGTCGAAATACGAAGCGGCGCGTGACGAGTTCGCTACCGCCCACTCCACATTCTCCGACATGGAAACCGAAGCCCCGACCGAAGTCCAATCGACCTTTGTCGAGTTGACCTGTACGTCAGGAGGGCTTCGAGACGCGAGTCAGCACTACGCGAACGCCGCGAATGCGATGCAAAGCGGAAACAATCAGCGGGCGCAGGACGAGATAGACCAGGCGAGCGGCGCCATGGACCAGTGTGATTATTGAATCGCGTGGGAGGTAAGGACAGTCCGCGAAAACGACAGCGTTTTGCCACGCCGCCGACCAGTTACTGGTGATGCAGTCCGCTCCCGCGTGGCGCTGGCGCACGCAGACCCCGGGAGCGGACAGTGTCGGCAGCACCCTCTGGACGGCGTAACCATCCAGGCGGCGGGTCGGCGCTCACTCGTTCTCTCACCCGGTACCGACGCGCGACCACCGACACGAATCCAGTCACGACACCGATGCCAGCCGACGACGACACCGACCCGACAGCCAGTGATAGGCCGACGACTACCGACGAGAGGGGCGACGCCAGTGACGAGAGCGACTTCACCGTCACGCCGTACGACATCGAGGGCGACGTCGACTACGCGAAGCTCCTCGACCGCTTCGGCGCCGACCGGTTGACCGACGAGCAGGCCGCCCGCTTCCCGGACCATCCGCTGGTCCGCCGGCGCATCTACTACGCCGGTCGCGACGTCGACCGGTTCCTCGACGCCGCCGGGCGCGGTGAGCCCCACTCCATCGTCACCGGCGTCGGCCCGTCCGGGCCGCTGCACCTGGGCCACGTCATGCCGTTCTACCTCGCGAAGCGGATCCAGGACGAGACGGGCGCCCGGGTGTATATCCCCCTCTCCGACGACGAGAAGTACCTCCTGAAGGACCAGTCGATGGACGAGATTCGCGGGCACACGCGGGACAACCTCCGGGACCTGCTCGCCGTCGGCTTCGACCCCGAGCGGACGCGCATCCTCGTGGACACGCTCGACGCCGACGTCGTCTATCCGACGGCGGTCCGCGTGGCGAAACGGATCACCCAGTCGACCGTCGACGCCGTCTACGGCGAGCCCCCGAACGTCGGGCTCTCGTTCTACCCGGCGGTGCAGGCCACCCACCTCCTGCTGCCACAACTCGTCCACGGGCGACACCCCACGCTGGTGCCGGTCGCCATCGACCAGGACCCGCACGTCAGGGTCGCCCGCGACGTCGCGGCGAAGGCGGCCTTCGACGTCGAGAAGCCGGGCGCGCTGCTCGGGAAGTTCCTCCCGAGCCTGGCGGGGCCGGGGAAGATGAGTTCCTCCGACGACGCACCGGGGATCGAACTTACCGACGACCCCGAGGACGCACGCCAGACGATCGTGCAGCACGCGTACTCCGGCGGGCGCGCGGACGTCGACGAACACCGCGAGCACGGCGGCGACCCCGCGGTCGACGTTGCCTACCAGCTGCTGTACTACTTCCTCGAACCCGACGACGAGGCGGTCGAGCGACTCGCCGAGGAGTACCGGGAGGGAACCCTGCTCAGCGGCGAGATGAAGCAGTACGCCGCGGAGACGGTCGGCGAGTTCCTCCGGGCGCATCAGGAACGGCGCGATGCCCTCGGGCCGCTCGCCGAGGAGCTGGCACCGTTCCGGCTCACCGAGGACGAGCGCGCAGCCCTGCGGCCGTCGCTCGGGGAGTGAGTGACGAGCTGGCTCCCGAATCGTGATCAGTACGTAACATTTTTCATCGTGCGTCGCGGTGAATGGAACCATGTCTCTCCTGGGGGGACGGCGATGGCGACGGTTGCGGGCCCTCCTGGAGCCGCGCCTGGGCGTCGACGCTCGCGCGCTGGGCGCCGTGCGCATCGGTCTCGGCGTCCTCCTGCTCGCGGACCTGGCGATACGAACGAGTAGCCTTCGAGCCCACTACACCGACGCCGGCGTCCTCCCGCGCTGGGCGCTGTTGACCGAGCGGTCGGAACTCTCGATCCACCTCGCGGCGGGGAGCGTCGAACTGGTCGGCGCCCTGTTCGCCGTGCAGGCGCTCGTGGCCGTCGCGCTGCTCGTCGGCTATCGGACCCGGATCGCGAGCGTACTGGCCTGGGTCCTCTGGGCGTCGCTGCACGCCCGGATGCCGCTGGTGCTGAACGGCGGCGACACGCTACTCCGGCTGGTGCTGTTCTGGGCGATGTTCGCACCGATGGGCGCGCGCTTCTCCGTGGACGCGCTCCGGACCGGCGGCCGTGAGGGGCGAATCCTCTCCATCGGGACCGTCGGCCTCCTCTGCCAGGTCGTCGTGATGTACGCCGCCAACGTGGCGATGAAACACGACGGCGACGTCTGGCTCCGGGGCGACGGCCTCGCCTACGCGATGAGCCTCGAACAGTTCACGACGCCACTCGGCGACGCACTCGCGGGGATGCCGGGAGTGATGCTCGCACTGAACTGGGCCATCGTCGTCCTCTGGACGGCAGCGCCGCTGTTGATCCTGTTGACCTGGTGGCCGCGCGCGGCGCTGGCGGCGTCCTTCGTCGGCGCTCACCTCGGCATGTTCCTGACGATGCATCTGGGACTCTTCCCATTCGTCGCCGGCGTCGCCCTCACGGCCTTCGTGCCACCCGTCGTCTGGGACCGTCTGATCCCCCAGGACACCGAACGGTGGACGCCGTCGTGGGCACAGACTTTGGCCGACCGCGGGACCGTCGGGCTCTCGTTCGCCGACGACGAGGTGGCCCGGCGCGTCCGCCGGGGCGTCCGGCTCACGGCCCTCGCCGTCGGGGTCACCTCGCTGGTGTTCGTCGGCCTGTGGAACGTCCAGTTCGTCGACGACCGGACCAGCTACTCCACCGAGCATCGCGACGTCGTCCCCCAGCCCCTCGACCGGTGGGGCGAGACACTGCAGTTGCCCCAATACTGGACGATGTTCGCGCCCGACCCGCTGCGCGACGACGGCTGGTACGTGATCCCCGGGACGCTCACCAACGGCACCCAGGTCGACGTCTACCGCGGCGGCGCGCCGGTCAGCTACGACAAGCCAGCCGACGTCTCGGCCCAGTACGACGACGCGCGTTCGCGCAAATACATGATGAACCTCTGGCAGCGCTCCTACAGCGACTACCGGCTCTACTACGGCCAGTACCGCTGTCGCGAGTGGAACCGGGAACACGACGTGAAACTGGAGACGTTCCGGATGGTGTACGTCCTCGAACAGACCGGACCGAACGGCGACGAACCGCCGGAGCAGCGAACGATCTGGCGACACGACTGCTTCGGCGGATAAGCCCCGGTTCTCGATAGCGAGACCTACAGGTCGACGGTCGCGTCTCTGATCGCGTCCGTCTGCTCGCGGTGCCACGCCACGTCGTCCCACATGCCGCCGAACTGCGGACCACAGAAGTTGCTCGTCGAGATAGCGGTCCAGCGACCGGTCTCGGCGGCCTTCCGGGTGCCGACGGCACACAGTTCCTTCTGCCAGTCCCACTCCAGGCCGGGCCAGTCCTTGAAGTGAATCGTCGCCCAGGACTCCGTCGTCGCGAGGGGGAGTCCCGTCTCGCGAGACCACTCTGCGGCGGCCTCGATCTCGGCTTCCAGGGCCGCCTGCCAGCGGTCGGGGTCCTCGCGGTAGCGGTCCCGGCCGACGTCGCGGAGCCACTCGTAGTGGGCCCGGTGGTCGATGTCGTGGTCGAACGACCCCCACGGGTAGTAGTCGGTGGTGTTCATCAGCCAGAGGTGCGTCTCGATAAAGTCCATCCCTTCGGCCGGCTCTCGACCCCACTCCTTGCCGGGGCCGGCCGTCTCCGAGAGGCAGTACTCCTGGTCCGGGTACGCCTCGCGGACGCCTGCGATGGACTCGTTGATCCACCGGCGGCCGGCGGGCGTGTCGCGATCGAGGTTGCCGAGGTGGTCGTCGGGGTCGTTGAAGAACGGCGTCCACACGGAGAGCGGGAACTCGTTGACCAGGTCCACCCAGGCGACGGCGTCGAGCAGGCCGGCGTCGGCGAGGTGGTCGAGCGTGTCCACCCACACCGTCGCCAGGTCCGCCGGCGTCCGGATGCCACGCCGGGCACCGGTCTCGTCCTCGCGGAACCACGAGGACAGCGCCACCGCCACGTCGCGCTCGGCGCACTTCCCGACGAACTCGGTCAGGGCCGGGCCCACGGTGACTTCGCAGGTGTCCGGTGCGCCCCAGTCGCTGGCCTCGAAGGCGGGCGGCAGCGTCCAGGTCCGGTCGGGGTCCCGGGAGACCAGGTGAGGATACGCGTCGATGCGGACCGCGTCGTACCCCCGCTCGACCAGTTCGTCCAGCGCCCGGTCCCAGTCCTCGTACCCGCCGCCCTCGTAGCGGCGTTCGAGCCACGAGAAGTCCCACATCGTGATGGCGTAGGGCGACTCCCGGTCAGTCAGCGACATACCCGCTGGCTACAGCCGGTCCCCACTTAACGATTCAGCAGGTGTGGGAAGGGATCACAGCGAAAGAAAGAGAGGAGGCCCGGCGAGACTCACCAGTCGACGTCCAGCCGGTCGACGACGACCGCCCAGATCCACTCGTCGCCGCCGTAGAAGGCGATCCAGGCGGCGACACCGAATCCCGCGATGGCGGCCAGGAACTCCGCGACGGTGGCCACCAGGCCGGTGCCGCCGAACAGGAGGACGACGGGGACCGTCACCAGCCCGATGCACGCGAAGCCGCCGAGGAACAGCACGGCGAACCGGACGTAGGGGTTCTTCGGGTGCCACTGGTCCCACCGGCTGACGATCATCGCGTACAGCGAGGGAACGAAGAGCAGCACGAACCCGGCGACGCGGCGGACCTCCTCGCCGGGTGTCCGCGTCGAGACCACCGTCCCGGCGACGGCCCCCAGGAGCAACCCCATCCCGATGGCCCACGAGGCCGCCACCCCGCGGTCGACCGTCATCGGCCACCACGCCGCCGGCAGGCGGCCGTCGGTAGCCGTGGCTCCTCACGGAGACTGGGCGGCCCCGACGTCCGTCGGAGCGGAGAGCGGGGCGACCGGGGGAAGTGCATGAATGGACGTTGCCGCCCCGACGACCGTAACGGTTTCGAGGGAGTGATCGACGATGCTGCTGTCGTGACAGTATACGTATCTATCTCAGAAGTGATCACATTTCATACCATTCGTCGCCATTTTCGCGAAGGCCCGGGACGATACGAGCGAAATGGACGAAACGACGCAGTCGGACAGTTCACCGCCGGAGAGGTCGTATCTATCGGCGATCAGATGCTGGGATAGCGCGCCCCGGATTCGATCGCTCCGCCACGGCCGTGCGTCATCACACCGCCGATCCACCGCCGGTAGGCCATCGAATCAGCCTCTGGACGCGAATGCGTCGCTCGACCGGTCGCTCTCGACTGGAAGAGAATGTCAGAATCGAACGATAGCCATCGAAGTTACGAAAACGGCCGTCGTGGACTAGTTGTCCGACGCCAGCCCCTTCGCGAACTGCTCGGCGAAGAGGACGTAGATGATCAGCGTCGGGAGCGCGGCGACGAAGGCGCCGGCCATCCGGAGACCGAAGTCGACGCCGGTGAGGTCGCTCCCCAGGCCGGAGAGGACGAGCGTCACCGTCGCGGCGGGACTGGCCGAACTCCCGATCAGCGTCAGCGAGAACAGGAACTCGTTCCAGATCATCGTGAACTGGTAGATGAACACGACGCCGAACATCGGCTTCGACAGCGGGAGCACGATGCGCCGGTAGATGCTCGTGATCGAGGCCCCGTCGATCTTGGCCGCCTCGATGAGTTCGTCCGAGAGCGCGACGTAGTAGCCGCGGAACAGCAGCATACAGATCGGGATGCCGTAGACGACGTGGGTGACGGTCACCGCGAACAGCCGCGAGTGGCGCTCCGTGAAGAAGGGGAGTCCCCCTAGCACCGGACCCACCAGACCGTCGACGCCGACCATGTTGATCCAGAAGTCCGACAGCGGGACGAGCACCGCCTGGTACGGGATGAAGATCCCGAACATGAACAGCACCAGGACGGCGAACTGCGTCCGCTTGTGCCAGTCGACGAGCGTCAGCCCGTACGCTGCCGTACTACCCAGGGTGACGCTGGCGATGGTCGCCGGGAACGACATGAGGAGGCTGTTGGTCATCCCCGTCGAGAGGTACTCGATCGCCGTCGTCCACTTCTGGAGCGTGAATCCGTCGGGCCCAGGCGGCAGGAACGGCGTCGTCGCCGTGACGGCACCGGTCGTCTTGAACGCCGTCACCAGCCCGGTCCAGATGGGCGAGATGAAGAACGCCGCGAACGTCATGACCAGCAGGTAGATGGCGATCTTCGAGTAGTCGAGCGCCGGCAGGACGCGAGCGATACTTTCCGCGCGTGAGTTGGTTGCGTTGCTCATGTCAGAGGCTCCCCTGCTTGTACTGGTAGTAGAGGTACGGTGCGATGACGGCGAGCGACATGACGAGCAGGATCGTCGCGATCGCGGCCGAGAACGCCCAGTTCTGGAGCTGGAAGGCCTCGCGCACCATCAGCGTCGCCAGGATGTCCGTCGCCCGCGGGACGCGGTACTGGCCGAACATCGAGTAGAGGAAGGTGAAGGCCTTCAGTGCGAATATCACCAGGATGACGGCCGCGCTCACCGACGACGACTTGAGCTGCGGGATGATGACCCGCCAGTAGGTCTTGAACGTGCTCGCGCCGTCGATACGGGCGGCTTCGAACTGGTCGTCGGGTAGCGACTGCAGCCCCGCCAGGAACACGACCATGGCGTAGCCGCTGAACTGCCAGATCAGCGCGAACACGACGGCCCCGAGCACCAGGTCGGGGTTGCCGATCCAGTTGTACGGCCCCAGCCCGAACAGGCCGATCACCGCGTTGACCAGACCGTTGTTGATGTTGTACATCCAGAGCCAGAACTGGGCCGTCACGACGAACGACAGCGCCATCGGCAACAGGTAGATGGTCTGGATCTTCTCCCGGTACCTGATTCCCCGGTCGAGGACGATCGCGAGGAACAGCCCCAGGATCATCGTGATGGTCGTGAACGCGACCATCAGGACGAAGGTGTTCTTCGTGACGAGGATGACGGAGGGGTCCTGCAGCGCCTGGACGTACATACTGAAGTCCAGGTCGGTGAAGTCCGGCGGCTGGAACCCCTCGTAGTCGGTCAGCGAGATGAGCGTGTTCCAGCCGATGCCACCGTAGACGCCGAGCCCCATGATGCTGAACGGGATAAACCAGTAGGGGAAGCTGCGGACGAAGTCGCTCTTGGAGAAGCGCCGCGCCCGGTCTCGCCAGTCGCCCCGGGTCTCGCCGGCCGCTATCGAACGGGAACCGGTTACCGTGTCTTCTGAGCTTGCCATAAATGAATAGAGTTAGGTGGACGGTTCCGTGCCTATTCGAAGACCGCCATCAGGGCCGAGGCCGCGTCCTGGGAGTTGTACGGACCCATGAAGTTGTCGGCGATGGCTCCCTTGCAAGCGTCGAGCTGCTCGGGCGTGCACGCCAGCCCGTGGGCGAGCGTCGGCGGGAACTGCTCCAGGTTGTTCAGGTCCTCGACGTTGAGGTTGAGGAAGGGGTGGAGCTCGCCGCCGTCGATGTCCGTGCGGAGCGGGATCGAGCCCTTCAGGTTGTTGAAGGCGATCTGCAGTTCGGCGTCGCCGATGAGCTCGGCGAAGGCCTCGGACTTGACCGGGGCGTTGCCGTCCTGCGGGAACATGAACGAGTCGAGGTGCCAGACGTACATGTCGCCGGTGCCGGGGAAGGGGATCCAGCCCCAGTCCTCCTCGAACTCGAAGCCTTCGGCGTTCCGGTACATGCCGGCCGCCCAGTTCCCCATCGTGAAGAAGCCCGCTTCGCCGTTGATGATCATGTCGTTGGCCTCGGGGAAACTGAGCGTCGAGCGGTCCTCGTTGGTGCCCGTCTCGACGAAGTCCTGGGTCTTGTCGAGCGCGTTCACGAGCGCCTGCTCGTCGCCCTCACCGTTCAGCCAGGCCTCGTACGCATCCTGACCCTCGGTGCCGAGCATGATCTGGGCGAAGTACTGGAGCACGGCCCAAGGCGCGACGGTCGTCGTCGTCACCGGCGTGTAGTCGGTCTCGTCGGCGATGGTCTGGCGCGCCTCGACGAACGAGTCCCAGTCGGTGACGTCGTCGGGATTGACGCCCGCCTCCTCGAGGACGCTGACGTTGTAGAACAGGTTGTTCAGCCGGTGGGAACCGAGCGGGACGGCCCGGTACGCGTCGTTCATCTGGCAGGCTTCGAGCGCCTTGGGGTGCATGACGTCTTCCCAGTCGTTCTCCTCGAAGGTCGCGGAGAGGTCGGAGAGCATGCCCCCGTACTGGGTCATGTTCAGGCCCGGCCACCCGGCGAAGGCGTCCGGCGGGTTGCGGTTCGCGAGCCGGCGAGCGACCGTCGCGTTGAGGTTCTCGTTCGCGTCGCCGCCGATGGGTTCGATCTGGTGTTCCCAGTCGGGGTGTCGCTCCTCCCACATCGAGACGATCTGCTCGGCGGCCGCGGCGCCGTCGCCACCGGTCCAGCCGTGGAGTGCCTCCATCGGGTTGTCCGTCACCGTCGGCGTACTTCCGCCGTCGCCGCCGTCACCGCCGTCGCCGCCACTGCCACCGTCGCCGCCGTCGCCGCCACTGCCACCGTCGCCGCCGTCGCCGCTGCACCCGGCCACCATCGCGCCGATACCGGCGACGCCGGTACCGATCATCTTTCGCCGCGTTACGAAGCTGTCGCCGTCTGAGTCACCGTTCTCAGGCATATGGTAGTGGATCCCTTCCAAACTATTTAATCATTATGGTGCGTCAGTTGGGGCCACTCCGGGAAGTGACGGCGCTCCCGGCGGACGAACGGGCCGGACGGACCGCCAGAACCGACCAGAGCTGGCCGGTGGGGGGAGAGCCGACCAGAACCGGCCGGCGGCAGGAGAGCCGGCCAGAACCGGCCGGCGGCAGGAGAGCCGACCAGAACCGGCCAGCAGCGGGAGAAAGCGGAGCGCTACGTCGTGCCGATCTGCTCGACCTGGTCGAGGTCCTCGACGATCCGGTTCCGGAGTGCGTCGCCGCTGTGCCCGTCGAACAGGTGGAGCGCGTCTTCCGGGAAGCGAACGCCGACCTCCTGGCCCCCGGAGAGGCTGCGCATGCCGCCGACCGTGGCGGTAAAGCGCGTGCCGCCGTCCTGGTCCGCGAAGCGGAGGTGGACCGCGTTCTCGTTACCGTGGGGTTCGACGACGTCGACGACGGCCGGAAGGACGTCGTCGGCCACCGGATCCTCGACGATCTCGATGTTCTCCGGGCGGATGCCGAGCACCAGGTCGTCGTGGCCCTGGACCGCGGCCGCGGCCGCCTCGGAGACGGGGTAGCGGAAGTCCTCGCCGACGAGCACGTCGCCCTCGTTGGTGACGTCGAAGAAGTTCATCGAGGGCTCGCCGATGAAGCCGGCGACGAAGACGTTGGCCGGTTCGTGGTAACACTCCATCGGTGTGCCCACCTGCTGGAGCTCGCCGCCGTCGAGGATGGCGATGCGGTCGGACATCGTCATCGCCTCCGTCTGGTCGTGCGTGACGTAGATGGTCGTCGTGTCCAGGTCCTCCTGAAGCTGCTGGAGCTCGGTGCGCATCTCCGCGCGCAACTTCGCGTCCAGGTTCGCAAGCGGTTCGTCGAGCAGGAACACCTTCGGGTCGCGGACGATGGCCCGCCCCAGCGCGACGCGCTGTTGCTGGCCCCCGGAGAGCTCACCGGGCTTGCGGTCGAGCAGGTCGGTGATGCCGAGGATGTCGGCGGCCTCGTCGACCCGGTCGGTGATCTCCGCGTCGGAGAGGTCCGTCGACTCCTCGAGCCCGAACGCCATGTTCCCCCGGACGGTCATGTGGGGGTACAGGGCGTAGGACTGGAACACCATCGCGATGTCCCGCTCCTGGGGCGTCTTGTCGTTGATCACCTCGTCGCCGAGCGTGATCGTGCCCGACGAAGGGGATTCGAGACCGGCCACCATCCGGAGCGTCGTCGACTTCCCACAGCCCGACGGACCCACGAGCACCAGGAATTCCCCGTCCTGGATGTCCAGGTCGAGTTCGTCGACCGCGACGATCTGGTCGCCGTCGTCGTCGAAGGTTTTGGTCGCAGCCGCCAGTGAGACGTTCGCCATGGACAATCATACTCACATTTGGCCATATATGCTTTTCCATATCTGTAACGATCTTCGCAGTACGTTGGCGGGACGCGGGGGGTCAGCGCTCCGGCTCTGGCGAGTCGCCATTCGTCCGGAGCCCGTCCTCACCGCGGTCAGCCCCGGCGTCCGCGTCGACCTCGAAGGTGTCGAGGACGTCACCGAGCGCCCGCGCGTTGCGCGTCAGCTCCTGGGCCCGGCCGGAGACCTCGTTGAGTTCTGCCGCCTGTTCCTCGGCCGCGCCCGCGACGAGTTCGGACTCGGCCAGCGTCTTCTGGCTGGTCGTCGCCACCCCGTGGACCTGCTGGACGATCTCGTTGAACTGCGTCAGGGGCTCCTCGAAGTCGACCTCGTCGTGGTCGTCCGCGTAGTCGACGAGCGCGTCGACCACCTCGTCGATCTCCTCGGCGACGGCCTCGAGCCGCTCCTTCTGGTCGTAGGCGTCGTCGGAGATGGCCTGGACCGAGTCGGCGACGTGCTCGCTCGTGACGCGGACGCTGTCGGAGCTCGTCTGGAGCACTTCCCCGGCCTCCTCGACCTCCTCGGCGAAACGCTTGACCTCGGCAGTGGTCGCCTCCAGCTCCTCGACCATCGCGTTGAACTCGGTCGCGATGCGGTCCATCGCCTCGTTCTCGCCGTCGGTCTCCAGGCGGCGCGTGAGGTCGCCGGCCGCGCACTCGCGCATCGTCTCGGAGTACTCGGCGGCCTTGTTCTGGAGGTAGGCGTTCATCTGGACCGCCTCGGCACGGGAGACCTCCGCCTCCTCGCGGGCCTGCTCGGCCTCCTCGATCTGTCGCTTGAGCGACGCGCGCATGTCGTCGAACGCGCCGTACAGCTCCCCGATGCTGTCGATGCGCGGCGAGTGGACGTCGACGTCGAGGTCGCCCGCCTGGAGCTGTTCGGCCAGATGACGCAGGCGGTTGATCGACCGGGTCGTGCTCAGGCCGATGGCCGCGCCGATCAGGACGATGAACGTCATCCCCGCGACCGTCGCCAGCCGGCCGTACAGGGAGATGGCCTCGACGAACGCGAAGGCCTCGCTCGTCGGCTGGTGGACCACGACCGTCCAGTCCAGGTCCGTGTTCTGGACGGTCACGGGCGCGAACCCGACGGTGTACTCCTCGTCGAGCACCTCGGGATGGGGCCCGAACCGGGCGATGACGCCGGCGGACTCGCCCGACCCCTGGAGCGCCGCAGCGCGCCTGAGCGGCTCCTGGGCCGCCTCGCTGCCGTATGGCCGGAGGATCTCCGAGGACCCGGAGGCGACCTGGACCGTCCCCTCGTCGTCGACGACCTGCGTGAACCGCGAGGAGCGTCCCTGTTCGAGCGAGCGCGCGAGGCGATTGACGTCGTACTCGATGACGAGGAACCGGTTCGGGGCGTTCTGGATGGGGCTGATGAAGGCGATCACCGGTCCGTTCCCGACGTCGTGGACGTCGGTGACGCGCACGTCTGCGACCCCCATCTCGGTCAGCGAGACGTTGGCGATCCAGTGTCGCGACGTCTGGGAGACGTCCACGTCGTAGGGGAACTGGGGGCTGGCGACGATGCGCGTGCCCGCCTCGGACCGGTTGATGACGTACGTCGAGCGAGCGCCGTAGAGGTTCCCGCCGGTCGTCGCGAGTTCCCGCCGGATGTCGTAGCGGGCGCTCGGATCCGTCCGGGAGAGGACGGCGTTCTTCGAGGCGAGTTTGACGGAGACGGAGTTCCGCTGGACCCACTTCTCGACGGCGTTTGCCTGCTGGGTCGCCAGGTCCTCGTACTCCTGTTCGACGTTGTTCTCCACTTCCGAGGAGAGCATCCCCGTGGCCGTGGCACCGATGACGCCCACGGTGATACCCATGATCAAGAGGATCAGCGCGAACTTCAGCGTGTACCGCCGCCTGACGACGTCCGGAACGACGGCGCGGACGACCGACGAGAAGCCGTCGTCCCTGCTTACTTCAGACCGGGGCTGATCTGCCATGGTTCGGGTGCTTGCACTGCATGCTCGCCGCGAGAAGGTAACAGTTTCCCCCTGCCCACGGGCGACGTCGGCGGCATCCGGTGCGAGGTGGAGCGATAATCGGCGTGAGAGGGGACGCGAAGCGGGGTGTGGGCGTTCGCCACTAGCGAACGATCGGTGCACCCGTCCGTCGATTCGGCCGCGTAGCCGGGTGGTCTCCCCCGATTTGGCGAACGGTAACCGGTGAGCGGGTCGGTCCGACTGGGGGCGGGTCCTGCCATCAAACTGACTGAAGTCGGCGCCTGGAATGCCGCGAGCCATCTGGTCGGCCGGGCGTTCGCTGACGGCGAACGATTAATGTGGCGCCGCGTCGAACGGGTCCATATGACAGAGGACGACGCGCGGCTGGTCAACGCGGCGGCGACGTGTTTCGAGGTGCTCGAAGCCGTTCGCGAACTCGACGGTGCAGGGGTCAGCGCGATCGCTCGCCACCTCGGCCGGTCGAAGAGCGGCGTGTTCAAGCACGTCAAGACGCTGGCGGCAGGTGGCTACCTCGTCCAGCAGGGTCACGAGTACCACGTCGGCCTCGGGACGTGGGCGCTCGGGACCGACACGCTCGAACGATTCCCTACGGAGAACGGGGAGAATGCCGTCGACAGCCTGGCGGCCTCCGTCGACCGGACGGTCGCCCTGGTCCTGTACGAGGCGGAGACGGCGGTCGTCACCTACGTAAACAACGCGGCGTCCACGGAGGGGGTCGGCCCCGCCAGAGGAGACACGCAACCGCTCCACGCGACGGCCGCCGGCAAGGTCATCCTGGCGTACGCGGGCGAAACGGTCCGGGAACGGGTTCTAGAGGGCGACCTCACCTCGTCCACCGGCGAGCAGGTCACCGATCCGGACGCGTTACGGGCCGAGCTCGAGGCGGTCCGGCAGCGCAGAACCGCCGTAGACCGCGAGGAGTACGTCGAGGGCGTCGAGTGCGTCGCCGCTCCCATCGTCCGATCGCCCGGCGATCCCGTAGGCGCCATCGTGATCTCTGGGACGACCGACGACCTCGACGGCACTCCCATCGAGGAGGGAACCCAGGGACTCCTCGTCAGCGCGTCCCGCTCCGTCGAGAACGCCATGGGTCGGGAGGCGGCGGCTGGCGTTCGCGACTAGCGAACACCCCCGGCCGCCTTCGGGTGAGAACCCCACGCATCCGCCCCAGATCGTTCGCGGCTGGCGAACGATCCGGCGGGGGCGCCGAACGCCCTTTCCACCTCGACCGAGCCGGCTGGGAAAAGGGCATCTAATAACAATAGTAATCCTGTTATTCACCACCAGCTCCTCGGACGACCTGCCGCGACCGATCCCGCCGACGCTCCGTCGGTGGTTCCTCCGCTCGACGTGGCGGGCCGGTAGTGGACCAGAGCCCGCTGGCACCTAACGGTAGATATACCAGATTCGAAGTATACAATTGGAAGTGTTATTTCCAATAGCTTGTGATTGAACAATTTTAGAAGGGCATCAGTCCAATAATGTACTAAATTCCAGAGAAATGGAGATGTTTGTAGCAACTTCCCCAGGAAAGCCCAGATTACAAGAGATAATTGGAAAGTGAGGAGGTCCCTAATCGAATCTCGGAAGGTGTCTCGATCCGCCCGTCATCTTTCGATTGTCAGGCGAATGTGAGTACCCACGTAGTTTCATATTTCATATACTACTTGGTTTTTGTAATAATTCCGGGTTCGAGTGCAGTCGGTGGACCGCCGAACGTCGACCCTTACCCGACGGCAGGCACACCGCACAGACGGGTCCTCGGCCGGCCAGCGGATAGTCCAGAAATATAATTATTGTCGGTAATACTTACGCGCGCCGATCCGATCGAGTGGTGGAGGGACGACAGTGACAGAACACACGCGACGGCGGTTCGTACAGCTTGCGGGAGCGACCACGGTCGGAATCGCGGGGACGTCTGCGACGGCCCTGGCCCAAAGTGACGGCGGGGGAGAGTGGACGGCGGCCGAATCGCCCACGGACAAACCGCTCAACGACGTCGTCGATACGACCGAGGGGCCCTTCGCGATCGGCGGCGGCGGCGACGTCGTCGGCCGGTTCGACGACGGCTGGCAGAAGGTCGTCGAGTACGGGCCACAGGCCCGGAGCCGGCCGCTCACTGGCGTCGACGTGACCGACGACGGGAACGCCATCTGGTTCGTCGGCGGCAGCGGCGTCATCGGCGAGTACAACGTCGCCACGAAGACGCTGACGAACTACTCGGCGCCGAAGGGCAAGACCAGCACCTGGGAGGATTGCGCGGTGCGCGGAACGGCGGGCGAGAACGAGCGACTCTACTTCGTCAACGGGTCGGGGGAGTTGCTCGTCGGCGACCGGCAGGACAGCGGCGCCGTAAAGTACCAGAAGGTGATCAAGCCGGGCGGCGGGTCGACCATCCCCGGCATCGACTTCCACTCCCGGTCGAACGGACACGTCTGTTCGACGAGCCAGTACGTCGCGCGGTCGACGGACGGCGGCGAGTCCTGGAACCAGATCGGTATCGAGTTCTCGGGAACCAGCTTCTTCGACGTCGCCAGCGTCGGGCAAGGGGACGTCAACGTGGCCGCCGGCAACGGCATCGTCTACCGGTACGACGGCCACCGGTGGACGCCCCACGTCGTCGACGACGGGCGCCAGAGCATCCGCGCGGTGGACCGGACGCCCGACGCGGGCGTCGCCGCCGGTGACGGCGGGAAGGTGTACGACCGGATCTCGACCGGCCAGTGGGAGCGGTTCCAGACCCCGGTGAAGACGAAGCTCCGCGGCGTCGCCTACGGGACCAGCGGCGTCGACGTGGCCGTCGGCAACAACGGCGAAATCGTCGAACGAGTCCGGGACGGGACCGGCGGCGACACCACCACCGAGACGGAGACGGCGACCGCCACGGAGTCGCCGACCGCGAACGGAACCGCCACGGCGACGACGAACTCCACCGAAACCGCGACGGCGACCGAGACAGCCACGGCGACCGAGACAGCCACGGCGACGAGTACGCCGGCGGACGGGGCGAGCGAGACGGACGGAACTACCAGCGGTGGTACGAACGCCACGATAGCGCCGGCCGACCGCATCGCGACGCTCCCCATCGCGCCGCAGGTGGTGGAGAACTACCGGGAAGGGATCTGGGTCTGAGCGGACGGCCGCCGGCCACTGACCCCGAGTCTGCACCGGCGAGATCTCGGACCGGGAACGGCCCGCAGGGCCCGACAGCGGCGGGCCATCGACAGACGAAGGCTTAACTGCGCGGGCCAAGTAGTTCCGGCCATCTATGCAACACGTGAAGATTCCGCAGGACCGGATCGGTGCGGTCATCGGTGAAGGGGGTGAGACCATGCGCGAGATCGAGGAGCGCGCCGAGGTCCGCCTCGACATCGACTCCGAGACCGGCGCGGTGAAGGTCGAGGCCGTCGGCGACCCGGTCACGGCGCTGAAGGGACCGGACATCGTGAAGGCCATCGGCCGCGGGTTCGCCCCCGAGGACGCCTTTCGCCTGCTCGACGACGAAGTGATGCTGTTCGACATCATCGACATCGACGCCGCCTCCCGCAACCGGAACGACTTCACCCGCCAGAAGGGGCGCCTCATCGGCGAGGGCGGGCGAACCAGGGAACTCATGGAGGACCTCTCCGGCGCCTCGGTCGTCATCTACGGGTCGACGCTGGGCATCATCGGCGGGCCCGAACAGGTCGACACCGTCCGCGAGGCCGCCGAGATGCTCCTGGAGGGCGCACCCCACGGTTCGGTGTACTCCTTCCTCGAACGCCGCCACAACGAGATGAAGAAGCAGGGACTGAACTACCACCAGTTCACTGGGTAATACAGACCAGTCAGCCCGGCGCTGTCACTGGACGGAACAGGATACGGTTGCGTCTCCGTTCTCGAAACGCCGACAGAACGAATCGAACACCCCGGCTCGCGAAGACGACTGTCTCACGGTGGTGAGGTTCCGCCAGCGGGGGGTGGGGCATCGGTGGCGTCAGTCGTCGGCGGGTGCGCGTCGGTCGGTCGCACCGTCGAGGCCGAGTTCCGCTTCGACGGCGACCAGACGCTCTTCGCGGGCCTCTCTTTCGGCCTCGAGCTCCTCGATACGGTCGCGCTGGTGCTCGATCGTCTCGGCCTGCTCTTCGAGGCGCTCGGCGAGGCCCCGGATGGCTGCGAAGGCGACGCCGTCGGCGTCGACGGTGCTGATCTGCCCCTCGTCGTCGCCCAGGCCGAAGGCCTCGGCGAACTCCTCGGCCATCGATCCCATGTGGCGGACGTCCTCCCCCTCGGCGTCGTAGTTCCAGGTGGAGATCTCGAGGTCGGAGACGCGATCGAGGACGTCCACCGGGTCGACGGGGTCGACGTTCGACTTCAGCGCCCGCGAGGACGCGGAGCTCCACGACCCAGACCCCGACGAGAGCTCCACGCCGGTGGTCGCGGCTGCGTTCGTAAAAAAGAACACGCCGCCGGCGGCGGACACGGCGAACTCGTTCGCGTTCAGCGAGCTGAGTCCGCCACTGGAGGTGTCAGACCAGACGAACGACCCCTCGTGGTCCGCGGAGGCGTTCGTCCCCGCGGCGAAGGCGTTCGGCGCCGTGGCACTGCTCCCATCTCCGCCCGCGACGGTCGCGTGGGCGCCGGCGGCCAGGTTGCCCTGCCCACCGCCGACGGTGGCGTGGTCGCCACTGGCTTCGTTGTTGTCGCCACCGGCGACCGTCGCGCTGTTTCCGCCCGCGACGTTGCCGACCCCACCGGCGATCACCGACTGGCTACTCGTGACGCTGTTGCCCTCGCCACCGCCGATGGTACTCGCGGAGGTGGTGACCTCGTTCGGGCTGGCACTCGTTCCGCCACCGGCAATGGTGGCAGCGCTCACCCCGGAGCCGACGCCGTTGCTCGCGTGGCCCGCGACGAGGTTGCCGGCCGCACCGCTCGAGGACGGCGCCGAGTACCGGTACTGTTCGAGTTTCGGGATCCAGTTCGAGCCGTCGCCCACGTAGACGCGACCCGTGTCGGTCGCGAGCAACTTCGCGCCCGCTTTCGGCGTGTAATCGGACTTGTTCCCGTCGGTGTCGCGGATCTCGATGTCCGTGTCGAACTCTCGAAAATTGTCGTTCAGCGGCTGGTGCCAGTTCGCGTCGCCCTTGTTCGGGACGTTGTAGTCGTGGTTGTCAGATTGTGGCATAGTGATCACTCCTCAGGGGAAGACGCCCCCGTAGCCGTACTCGCCGTACGCCTGGTTGCCGTAGTCCCCCGGGGTTTCGGTGGCAGTGGCGGTCGACGTGGCCGTCGCAGTGTCGGTCGGCGTCGCCGTCCCAGTGTCGGTTGGTGTCCCCGTCGCAGCGGCAGTTGACGTCTCCGTCGCGGTTTCGGTGCCGTCCCCGTCTCCGAGTGGACCGCCACCCGTCTCCGTCGGGGATCCACCGTAGCCGAAGGGCGTCCCCGTCTGGTCGGGGTTCCCGGCCGGGCCGTCGCCGCCGTTCGAGCCGCCGCTCAGGAGAGCATAACAGCCTGCTGTTGCGATGCCAAGCGCCGGGACCCCGAGCAGTAGCTTGCGCCTGTCGAACTCGACGTCCGAGAGGGGTGTCTCAGCGAGCGTGCCCACTCGCTCGCGGTCCGTTTCGGGTTCGTTCGTCTCGGAATCGTCCTCTTCCATGCGTTTGTGTCCCACAGAGCAGTGTGCTGGTGCGATCGCAGCCAGGCCGGGCGGCGCAGATGGTGATCCGCCAGGGTCCTGCTCCGCCCACCCGCGGTAACGACTGCCTGGTCCCGCACCGCTGAGCACTGCGTCCGCCCGAGGTACAGATGGGGGGTATAAAATTGTAGCCGCTACACACGTAGCGCGGCCCGAAATCCGTCAGCAGACACTCATAAACGTTCGAATGCGAGGAACTGGCGGACGAACCGGACGATGGCCGGCTCGCCACGGCTGGCCGCCTTCGCGATCGCGTCGCGTCACGAACTGCTGGACCGCGAGCGGTGTTCTCCCCCACCGGAGAATCGGCGGGTTCGACCAGAACCGCGACACACGAACAGGGGGCACGTGGCGATCCGCTATCTATCGCAGCGAGTCACGCCACGCTGTCGACTCTCGCAACCGCCCCCGCCGGGAAGCGCCGAGACCAGACCGACCGGGCGGTGTGCCAGAAACTCGTCGACACCGTCCTTACCAGAACGGCCTGCATCGCCGACGTCGCCACCTGGCGGAAGACGTCGACCGTTGGCTCGTCGATTTCGACCACGGCTCGCGTTCTCAGGACGGGTCCTGGTGTTTGATCCGCTCGGCGACGGTGCTGGGCACCGGCGTCAGGCAGTCCTTGCACTTCCACGTCGGGTAGACCCCGGACTGCTCGCGGACCATGTCCTGGCGGTAGCGAAGCGTCGCCCCGCACGTGCACGTGTGCGTCGAGGTCACGTCCGGTGGTTCGACCGCCACGCTCGTAACGGTCACCCTGCGGGGGTGTCGATTCCGGGGATGGAAACAGTGCCACGGGGGATTTGAGGTTATTATTGCCGGGAGTTAGCAGGCTCCTAAGCGGTGCCCGGCCTGATTTCGGCTAGAACAGTCATCAATTTAAAGTCCGGGCGGGGTGAGTGGTCGGTCGACATGGGGAGACAGCGTGGGGGCCACTCGAGCGACAGCGGGCGCAGGCGACCGGACGACGGGTTCCGGACCGGCGACGGCGAAAGCCCGGGTCGCGCCACAGACGACACAGCCGCCGAATCGCGACGGACTCACGAGCAGAGCGGCCAGCGCTCGCACGGGACCGACGGGGGCGTCATTCTGGATCAGCTCGACCAGGTCGAGGACCAGCTCCTCGGGTTCGGCCGGGCGCTCGGTGGCGACCCCGACGATCTGGGCGACCTGCCATTCACCGAGGAGGCCGGGCTCGACGGGATGCCCGAGCCGCTGTACGTCCGCCACGACCGCGGGCTGCTCAACCAGGTGACGAGCTGGCTCCTCCAGGACCAGCACATCGGCCTGGTCAGCCCGTACGGCACGGGCAAGACGGCGTTCCGGGAGATCCTGCGGCGCGACCTGGGGGAACGCGACGATTTCGTCGTCGCCTATATCGAGAACCCCGCCGAGACGACGCCGCGGGGACTGTACGAGCGAATCCTCCGGACGGCCTTCGACGTCGGCTACGAGATAGATACCTCCGACTACTGGCAGGTGAACGACGGCATCCCGTGGGCGACCGACGAGACGAAACAGGCCGTCGAGGAGGTCACCGACGCCATCCGGGCGGACGGGAAGACCATCCTGCTGGTCGTCGACGAACTGGAGGACCTGCCCGAATCGCTGCTGCCGGCCATCCAGGTCGCGGGCGACGCCGGCGTTCGGCTGTTCCTGAGCGGGACGCCAACCGGCAAGGAGCGGCTGTCCGACGTCCGCGCGACGCTCGACTCCCGCGTGCGGTTCTACGACGGCATCGAGCCGTTCGGGCCGGCGGAAGTCACCGAGTACGTCGAGCGGTCGCTGGCGTACTTCCGCGGCGAGCCCTACGAGGGCCAGTCCCAGGAACTGTTCACGCAGGCGGCCGTCGAGGACGTCTACGAACGAACGGACGGGAACCCCCGGGAGGTCCGCCTGGAGTGTCGGGAGCTGTTCACCCGGGCCGGCTTCGTCTGGTTCCGGAGCGGCCAGGACATCGACCGGATCCGGGTGACGCCCGAACTCCGCCACCGGCAGTTCGCGATGGGGTAATTTCCGACCGCCCGTACTTAAACCAGCCATTTGCCAACCGTTAGCACACCCGGAAACCGCCGCGAGCGTCGCGGACGACTCGGCCGGCACCACCACCTTTATATAGAATCACATTCAATCAATCAGTGACTATGAGCCAGCGACAGATGGGTAATCAGCCCATGCTCGTACTGTCCGAGGAGTCCTCGCGGACCTCGGGCAAAGACGCACAGTCGATGAACATCACGGCCGCCCAGGCCGTCGCCGAGGCCGTCCGGACCACGCTCGGTCCGAAGGGGATGGACAAGATGCTCGTCGACGACGCGGGCGGCGTCGTCGTCACCAACGACGGTGTCACCATCCTCGACGAGATGGACATCGAGCACCCGGCCGCCAACATGATCGTCGAAGTCGCCCAGACCCAGGAGGACGAGGTCGGCGACGGCACGACGACGGCGGTCGTCATCGCGGGCGAACTCCTCTCGAAGGCCGAGGACCTGCTCGACCAGGACATCCACGCCACCATCCTGGCCCAGGGGTACCGCCAGGCCGCCGAGAAGGCCAAGGAGATCCTCGAAGAGCAGGCAATCGAGGTCACACCGGAAGACACCGAACAGCTCGAGAAGGTCGCCGCCACCGCCATGACCGGCAAGGGCGCCGAGTCCTCGAAGGACGTCCTCTCGGAGCTCGTCGTGCGCGCCGTCCAGTCCGTCGCTGACGACGGCGTCGTCGACACGGACAACATCCAGGTCGAGACCGTCGTCGGCGGTTCCACCGACGAGTCCGAGCTCGTCGAGGGCGTCATCATCGACAAGGAGCGCGTCCACGACAACATGCCCTACGCCGTCGAGGACGCTGACGTCGCGCTCCTCGACACGGCCATCGAAGTGCCCGAGACGGAGCTCGACACCGAGGTCAACGTCACCGACCCCGACCAGCTCCAGCAGTTCCTCGACCAGGAAGAGGCCCAGCTCAAGGAGATGGTCGAGAACCTCACCGACGCCGGCGCCGACGTCGTCATCGCCCAGAAGGGCATCGACGACATGGCCCAGCACTACCTGGCCCAGGAGGGCATCCTCGCCGTCCGCCGCGCCAAGAAGTCCGACATCAAGGCGCTCTCCCGGTCCACGGGCGCCCGCGTCGTCTCCAACATCGACGACGTCACCGAGGACGACCTCGGCTTCGCCGGCTCCGTCGCCCAGAAGGACGTCGGCGGCGACGAGCGCATCTTCGTCGAGGACGTCGAGGACGCCAAGGCGGTCACCCTCATCCTCCGCGGCGGCACCGAACACGTCGTCGACGAGGTCGAACGCGCCATCGACGACTCGCTCGGCGTCGTCGCCGCTACGCTCGAGGACGGCAAGGTCCTCCCCGGCGGCGGTGCCCCCGAGACCGAACTCGCCCTCGGCCTGCGTGACCACGCCGACTCCGTCGGCGGCCGCGAGCAGCTGGCCATCGAGGCGTTCGCCGACGCCATCGACGTCGTCCCGCGCACGCTCGCCGAGAACGCCGGGCTCGACCCCATCGACTCGCTGGTCGACCTGCGCAGCAAGCACGACGGCGGCGACACCGCCGCCGGCCTCGACGCCTACACCGGCGACGTCGTCGACATGAACGACGACGGCGTCGTCGAGCCGCTCCGAGTGAAGACCCAGGCAGTCGAGAGCGCGACGGAGGCAGCAGTCATGATCCTCCGCATCGACGACGTCATCGCGGCCGGCGACCTGAAGGGCGGCGGTTCCGACGACGACGAGGACGACGCCCCCGGCGGCCCCGGCGGCGCGCCCGGCGGAATGGGCGGCGGCATGGGCGGCATGGGCGGCATGATGTAAGCGAGGTCTGAGCGAAGCGAAGACCTCGGAAAGTCGAACGGGGAGCGAACGCGACCCGTGAGACGAGGCCAGGCCCGAACGCAGTGAGCCACGTCGGCCATAGGCCACCTCACACCCACTCCGTCACCGACGCCTGGCTGAATCGACGTTCGACCGATTTCCTTTCGTTTTCTACCGGATAGCGGCTGCGCTATCGGGATCCAGACCACTCCCGAAACCGCTTCGCTGGTCGCTCCCGCCGCCACCGTTGCACCATCCGCAATCACTATTCACCGACAGCGTCCTGTTCCGGACGAGAGATGTCCCTGCTCGACGCGGTGAAGGCGGCGGTCACCGGCCTGTTCACGCGGTCACCACACCAGCGGATGTCCCGGGCGCTGGTCAAGACGCTGTGCTACCGGGTCCTGATGGTCGTCATCACGGTGCTCGTCGCGTTCGTCGTCACGGGGAACACGGGCGAGGCGCTGAGCATCGGGTTCGTTGCGAACGTCGTCAAGACGGGGACCTACTACGGGTACGAGCGGCTCTGGGACCGGATCGCCTGGGGTGTCTGAGAGCGCCCTACTTCTCGGCGCAGTCGTCCGGCGGGAACCGAACGACGGAGAGCCAGAACTCCTGGAACGACCGGACGGTCTCGATGAACTCGGCCGGGTCGACCGGCTTGGTCAGGTAGGCGTTGGCCTGTAGCTCGTAGGACCTGACGACGTCTTCCTGGGCGTCAGAGCTCGTCAGGACGACGACGGGGAGACGCTCCAGGTCGGGGTCGTCGCGAATCGCCGCGAGTACCTCGTCGCCGTTCTTCCGCGGGAGGTTCAGGTCGAGGAGCACGACGTCGGGACGGGGCGCGTCGGCGTACTCCCCGCGCTGGTACAGAAAGTCCAGCGCGGCGACGCCGTCTTTCACCACGTGGAGTTCGTTGTGTATCTTCCCCTCTTCGAAGGCCTCCTGCGTGAGACGAACGTCGCCTGGGTTGTCCTCGACGAGCAGGATGTCTGCCGGACCGCTCGCCGCGCGTCCGTCACTCATCGCGTTCACCTGCTGCCGGGAGGGTGAACGTGAACGTCGCCCCCTCGCCGGGTTCGGAGGCGACCCAGATGTCGCCACCGTGGCGTTCGACGATGCGTTCACACAGCGCCAGGCCGATGCCCGTCCCCGAGTAGTCGTCGGGGGCGTGGAGGCGCTGGAACACCTCGAAGACCCGCCCGCTGTCCTCCGGGTCGATGCCGATGCCGTCGTCGCTCACCGAGACGCGCCACTCGTCGCCCGCCGGCTCGGCGTCGACGTCGATACGCGGGCGGTCGTCGCCGCTGTACTCGACGGCGTTGTCCAGCAGGTTCTGGAACAGCTGGCGCAACTGGCCGTCGTCGCCCTCGACGGTCGGCATGTCGTCGACGGTTATCTCGGCGTCGCTCTCCTCGAGGGTCACCTGGAGGTCCGCGCGGACGTCGGCGAGGACCGACGCCAGGTCCACTGGCTCGAAGGAGCCGCCGCCGGTGTCGACCCGGGAGTACTGGAGCAATCCTTCGATCATGTCGCGCATCCGGTCGGCGCCGTCGACGGCGTAGTCGATGAACTCCCGGCCGTCGTCGTCGAGTTCGTCGGCGTAGCGCTGCTCGATCAGCCGGAGGTAGCTCGACACCATCCGCAACGGCTCCTGGAGGTCGTGGGAGGCCGCGTAGGCGAACTGTTCGAGGCGCTCGTTGGACGCCTCCAGCCGGTCGACGAGTTCTTCGAGGCGCTGCTCGCGCTCGACCTGTTCGGTGACGTCCTGGGCGAAGCTCAGTCCAGCGAATATCTCGCCGTCGGCGTCGCGAAGCGGCGTCGCCCACACCTGCCAGTGTCGGCCGGCGAGTTCCGTCTCCGTGGTGTGGGTCTCGCCGCCCTCGACGGCCGCCCGGAACAGCGGGACGAGGTCGGCGACGGTCTCCCCGGAGAACAGCTCCGGGACCCGGGTACCCTCCAACCGGTCGGCGCTCGGAAGCGAATCGCCAAGGACCGCGCCCTCGGCCAGCGTGAACCGGAGGTCCTCGTCGAAGACGCCGACGGCGCCGTTCGGGAAGTGCTCGGCCAGCGTCCGGTAGCGCCGTTCGCTCTCCTCGATGCGCCGGCGCTGTTCCTTGCGCTCGGTGATGTCGCGGACGACGCCGACGCGTTTCGCCGGGCCGTCCTCGGCCGGTATCGTCGCGAAGGTCCCCTCGGCGGGGACCTCGTCGCCGTCGGCGGTCTGGATGGTCGCCTCCATCGTCGGGTTCGTCGCCTCGGTGTCGGCCGCCGACCGAATCACCTCGGACTGGTCGATGGTGGCCTCGTCGACGACGAGCGAGGCGTGGGCGCCGACGAGTTCCTCGCGGTCGTACCCCGTCAGCTCCGCGTAGGCCTCGTTGACCATCGTGAAGTAACCGTCCGCGTCTTTGACGTAGATACCGTCGTTGATGGTCTCGACGATGGTCTCGTACTTCCGGAGTTCGCGCTCGCGTCGCTTCCGTTCGGTGATGTCGACGAGGTAGCCCAGGTAGCGGACGATCTCGCCGGTCTCGTCCCGGACGACCTTCGTCGTGTCGGTCACCCACCGGACGTCGCCGTCGCTGGTCCGGATCCGGTAGGGTTCGTGGCTGAACTGCTCGGTCTCCCCGGCCGCAGCGTCCCCCACCTCCGCGGCGATTCGGTCGCGTTCCTCCTCGAGGAGCAGGTCGGTGTAGGGGACCTCGCCCGATTCGAGTTCCTCGGGGGTGTAGCCGAAGATCGCTGCCACGTTGTCGGAGACGCGCTCGACCGGCCACCCCGGCTCGTTCTTCCACTGGAAGACGACGACGGGCCCCTGGGCGAACATGTCGCGCTCCTGTTCGAGTCGGCGGAGCGCCCGCTTTCGCTCCGTGACGTCCCGGACGACGCCGATCCGGCGCATCTCGCCGTCGACGTCCGTCAACAGCGCGAAGGTGGCTTCGGCCGTGACACGGTCGCCGTCCGCGGTCTCGAGGTCCGCCTCGATCACTGGACCCTCCATCTCGCCGTCGACCATCGCCGCCTCCGTCTGCTGGGCGAGCGCATCCACGTCGTCGTCGACGACCAGCGAGACGTGTTCGCCGACGAGTTCCTCGCGGTCGTAACCCAGCATCTCCGCGTACGCACGGTTGACCGTCGTGAATCGACCGTTCTGGTCGACGACGTAGACGCCGTCACTGACCGTCTCGACGATGGTCTCGTAGCCCTCCAGGCCGTGTTGCCGGTCGGCGTCCCCCCGGTTCTCGCCGGCCGCCTGCTCCGGTCGCCCGTCGTCGGCCGACTGGCGGGCGACGCAGACGGTCGCCGCGGCGTCGGCGTCGTCGGTTCCCCCCGTCCCGGCGACCCGGACGGTACAGCCGACCGTCGTGCCGTCGGCGCGCTGCACGCTGCATCGGATCGGGTCGCTGCCGTCGCCACCGTCGGTGCTGGTCGCCCCGCCGCGGTCGACCACGTCTGCGATGGCGGCCCCGTCGTCGCCGAACAGCGCGGCGACGCCCTCGCCATGGAGTTCCGCACGGTCGTAGCCACTCAGCTCCACGAGCGCGTCGTTGACGGCGGCGATCCGCCCCTCGCCGTCGAGCCGAAACACCCCCTCGCCGAGTGAATTCAACAGGGACCGGTAGCGTCGACGGGCCTCGCCGTCGTCCGCGTCGCCCCAGAACGCGGCGTCGGAACGGTCGGCCGGTTCGCTCATACACCGTGTAGAGAGCCCCGGTTCTGATAAACGTCGTGTCCGCTGACACCCGACAGCGGTGGCCGTCGTCGTTTCGCCGGATGTCTCGAAAACAGGGGAAGGAGTCCCCTCAGGGGGCGCCGGTCAGCACGAACTGGCTCTCTGCATCGACGCTAGTTATCTTCCGGGTGGCCTCCGGCGGGATGCGGAGCGCGTCGCCGGCCGCCATCTCGACGTCCTCGCCGTCGACCGTCACGGTCGCTTCGCCCTCGACCAGCACGTACACCTCTTCCTGGCCGTCCTCGGCGTGGTCGTGTTCCAGTCCGGTGTAGCCGGGTTCGCACTCCAGGACGGAGACGCCGAGGTTCTCGGCGTCCAGCGGGTCGCGCAGGAAGTACAGTCCGTCCGACACCGGTTCCACGTCGTCGTAGGTGACCTTGGTGTGGGTCATACGAGCGCGTTCACGCGCCGGGGATAAAGGCGTAGAGCCCGCGGATCGCTTCGCCGGCGAACGCGGACGCCGGTCGGTCGCCGGCCGGAGAGCCTGTGTATCTCTGTCACACTGACTCCGGGGACCAATATATATCACAAATACCCAGGGTGAAATAACCCGGCTTCGAGGGACCCGGTATGTCACAGTCGCGCGAGTCGACGGCGGCCGGCGCCGGCGAATCGGTGTACCGAGAGTACGTTCGGGACGTCCGGATCGTGGAGTACACCACCGGAGAGACCAGTTCGGGGGCCGAATCCGACGAGACGCGCTACCGGTTCGAAGCGCCGCTGCACACCGAGGTCACCTTCGAGGACCCCGACCTGGCCGGCCTCTACGCCGACGTCTACTTCGACGTCAACGGGTTCCGCGAGGAGGGGACCGGCGACGTCGGCGTGCCGCCCGAAGTAGTCCAGGCCGGCAAGGACACGCTGGCGGCCTACCTGCTCACCCAGCCCCACACGACGAAAGAGTGGGTCGCGTCGTTCTACGGGACGACGCACCCCAAGATCGACCGGTACGTCAGGTGGGTCAGCGACCGCGCCGAGGAGATCCGGGCGACGGCGCGTGAACGCGGGGTGGAGTAGCCGCACGGGATCCAGCCACTGTTTCTGAACCTGCGGCCCCGTGCCGATGACATCTGGCGTCGCCCGCGGACCGCTCGTCGGGCCTTTCTCGGACAGTTCCCGTCGGTCCGTCCAGACCGCTCTCGCTCACGATCAGTGGCCACGCCGTCGCTCCCAGTGGCCACTACGTCCGGTGGAACCGGCGTCGTACGTACCGCTCAATACAGGATAGTATTAGACCCATCTAGACATAATTTTAAGATAGCTATTATAAACGGTATTTTACGTGCCAGTTGGTCCTCAGCCTGCATGGTGGAATTTACCAGACGGCAACTGCTCGCATCGTCAGTGACGACGGCGGCGGTCGGATCCACGGCCATCGGGACGGTCGCAGGCGCGACCGACGACGACAACCCGACCACGCCCGCAGTCAAAGGCAACATCAAGCGGTTCTCGACGACGGCGGCCGGCGCGGAGGTCACCGGCCCGTTCGTCTTCGACACCGGCGAACTCCTCTACAGCCTGCAACACCCCAGCGGTGACAACCCGGAACCGTACCACAGGGGCGCTGTCGGCGTCGTCGAGGGGTTCTCGTTCGAGTTCGACGGCGACAACGACGACTTCGAGGAACTGCCGGCGCCGGTGTCGGCTGACGAGCGCGGCGAGGTCCAGGCGGCCGCCGGCCAGTACGAGATCCTCGCCCAGAACGGCGACCCGATCAACGGCGGGACCGAGCTGTGGGGACACCCCCAGACGCCGGACGGGACGCCCCTCTCCGAGTTCGGCGGCGGCTTCGGGAACAACCCCGACATGAACCAGTTCGTCTCGACGAACGAGGACGGGACCGAGGGCTACCTGTTCACGAACAACGAGACGACGCCCGGCGCCATCACCCGGACGCCGATCAGCCGCGGCGAGGACGGAAGCTGGGAGGCCGACCTCGAGAACGCCGACGAGATGGAGAACTACGACTCGTTCCGGGAACTGGGCGGGACGAAGATCAACTGCTACGGCGACCTGAGCCCGTGGGAGACGCCGCTCTCGGCCGAGGAGGAGTACGACCACCCGCGCGTCGGTGGCCTCCACACGGTCAGCGACATCGTCGAGGCCGACAGCGGCGTCGGCATGCGTGGCGGCTGCGAGTTCTGGAACCGTCCCAACCTCGACACCCTCCCGGACGACCTCGACGCCATCTTCGGCGACGATAGCTGGTACCCGATGGGGCTCAGTTCGACCCAGAGCATGGAGGAGCTGGCCCGGTACCTCGGCGCCGACGTCCCGGACCGGACGAACGCAGACGAGACGTACACCCCCATCGACGGACCGTTCCCGAACCGCTACCGGTACGGGAAGATCGTCGAAATCACCGACCCGACCGCCGACGAGCCGACCCCGGTCAAACACCACGCGTGGGGCCGGGCCGCCTGGGAGTGTCCCGAAGTCCTGGCCGACGAGAAGACAGTCTACCTCGCCTCGGACGGCGGCGCCAAGGGCGTCTACAAGTTCGTCGCCGAGCAGCCGATGTCCGAGTACGACGACCCGATGGCCTTCACCGGCACGCTGTACGCGATCAAGGCCACCGAGGTCGGTGAAGGACCGGTCGCCGAGACGGACCTCGACGTCGAGTGGCTGGAGCTCGGTACCGCAAGCAACGCCGAGGTCGAGTCCTGGATCGCCGAGTACGACGGCGTCACCCAGGTCGACTACCTGGAAACCCACGCCGAGACCGACTGGCAGGAGGACCTCGAAGCAGCGCTGCAGGAGGCCGACGAAGCGGTGGCCGTCAACGGGAACCAGGACTACGTCACCGACGAGGAGGTCGTCCGGTGGGCCGACCAGTACGAGGCCGACGGCCCCGACGGCGTCGACGAGGAACTCCGCCGCGTCCCGTTCCTCGAAACCCGCGCGGCCGCCAAGGAGATCGGCGCCTCCATCGAGTTCAACAAGGCCGAGGGGATCGAGTCCCACGACGAGGCCGAGCCCGGCGACTTCGTCTACTTTGGCATCTCCTCGCTGGGCGGTTACATGACCGACGACGAGGGAGAACTCCGCTTCGACGAGGTCGACAGCGGCGTCGTCTACCGCGCCCGGCTGGAGGAAGACTACGACGTCTCCCGGCTCGAACCGGCCGTCGTCGGCCCGAACGACAGCGACCCCCAGTCCGTCAAGGACGTCTCGCTCGTCAACGTCGACAACCTGCTGGTGATGGACGACGGCCGCGTCCTCCTCTGCGAGGACAAGGGCGGGTTCGGCCGCTCGTACCCCAACGACACGCTGTGGGTGTACGAGCCGCCGACGGCGATCACGGCTACCTCGCTCGCCGTCGCACAGGGCGAGTCCGGCACCGTCGAGATCACCGCGGACCGACTACCGGAGGGGCTCTCCGGCGGCGAACTGACGGTCGAACTCAGTAACCCCGAGGTCGCCACCATCACCGACGCGAGCTACGGCGACGCGTTCTCGCTGACCGTGCCGGCCACCGTCGCGGACGACGGGTCGAGCGCCAGCTTCCGGTTCAGCGACGTCGAGGAGGCCGTCCAGGACGACGCGACGGACGTCACCCTGGCGACGCTCGAAGTCGAGGGGCAGTCCGGCGGCACCACCGACGTCGTCCCCGGGGTCCCCGCGCTCGACGACGACGACGGCGACGCGGTCACCGTCGACGCCCGCCGCGGCGTGGTCGTCACCGGCCCGCCGAAGCTCGGTGGCGGCCCGGGCGCCGGCGGCCGGGCACCAACCGACCCCGACGGCGACGGCGAGTTCGAGGATCTCAACGGCAACGGCCGCATCGACTACGACGACGTCAGCCTGCTGTTCGAACACCTCGAGGACGACGCCGTCCAGCTCAACGTCGACGCCTACGACTTCAACGAGAACGGCGAGATCGACTACGACGACGTCGTCGAACTCTACCGCGAGACCTGATCGACCGGGGCAACGTCCCGGTGCTTCCACATCCATGATCGCAGTACCCACGAACCGACGGTCCCCGTTCGCAGCGGCGGCCGGGTTGCTGGCCGCCGCCCTGACCATCGCGCTGCTCGTTGGCGCAACCAGCGCGGTCAGTGCATCCGGCCCAGCCAGTGCAGCCAGCGCGAGCGGCGCCCAGACCGCCGCCAACGAGACGACGCTCACCGTCGGCGACGCGACGGTCGAACCGCACGCGAACGACACCGTCAGGCTGTCGCTGGACCGGGTCCCCGAGGGACTCGCCGGCTTCGAGGTGACGCTGGCGTTCCACTCGAACGCGACCGGGTCGTTCGCCGGCGCCCGCTACCCCGAGGACTACCAGCCGACGACCGACCCCGAGATCGGCGAAGCAGGGCGGACCATCACGCTGGAGGCGGCTGACCTCGGGAACGTCGTTCGGCCCGGCGCGACGAACGTCACGCTGGCGTACGTCTCCGTGACCGGCCACGAGAACGGCACGGCGAAACTCACCGCGACCGACCTCCAGGTCGACGCCGACGGGGGTAGCAAGGTCCAGCCGGCCGTCGAGGCTGGCACCCTCAGCGTCGGTTCGGCCGCGCGCGGGGCCGGGTCGGCCAGGACCGCCGGCCAGCAGGGGTCCGGCTCGGGCGCGACCGGCGGGCAAGCGGACGCCGGCGGAGCGCCCGGAACGCCGGGCGGCTCCCCCGAACTCGCCACCGGCCTCCAGATAGCCGCAGTGGTCGCGGTCGCCGGCCTGGCCGGTCTGGCGCTGTTCGTCTGGCGCGACTGAAACGATCAGAACGGCTGGGTGTCGTCGGTCGGCACCCACTGACCGCCTTCGTCTTCGTCCTTCCAGATACATAGCGTACCGGCGCGCGACGTGTTGGTGCCGTCACTGATCGCCCGGTCGCCGTTGAACTTGCCAGTAACATCCGTTAGGTCCTGTTCGACGATGACGTCGCCGTGCCTGGCGCGGGTCTGACTCCCGGGATCGGTGAGCCAGAACGAGTCTTCGGTGTTGTCGGTACTGCAGGTCGACCGGTCGACGTTGACGTCCGTGGCATCGCCGAGGACGCGGACGATTGCGGTTTCGTAGTTGTTCCACCGGCAGTTGCGGAGCGTATACCCACCGCCGCCTCTGAACTGGATGGCCTTCGGCCTGGGTGTCCCACCTCCGTCAGCATCCGGACGAAAACCCTGGAAGTAACAGGTATCGACGGTCATCTGATGCATCGCTCGGGCGCGAAGATCGAACGTCGCATCGAGGTCGTCACCGTTCTCTTCGAAGTAGGTGTTCTCGAGCTTCATCGCCGCCCTATCTTCCGTCCAGAGACCGTATTCGCCGTTATGTTGCAGGACACAGTTGCTAACAGTGACCGAGGCGCCTCCGCCGCTCCGGAGGCGGATGCCGCATCCGTCACAGGAGTGGGCCTTGACGCCGTCGATAGTGACGGCGTTCGGGAGCGCATTCCGTTCAGCCACGACTCCGTGACCCTCCGCCGTGTAGATGTGACAATCACGGATTGTCGTTCCCCACGTTCCCTCCGCCGAGTCCGACGGATGGGTGTCCAGAACAATTGATGGCCCGTGTGTAGAGTGGAAAGTGCAGTTGTTCACGACCGAGTAGTTGCTGCCACGGATACGGAGCCCGGCTGAGCCGCCCTCGATTCGCAGGTTCTGAACGACCGGGACGTCGTAGAGATCCGCATCAAGCGAGCGAACCAGGTCGATGACGGGGCTATCCCGCTTCTGTGCGTTGATCCGGCTTCCGGTACGGGCCGTCCCCACGAGCGAGACCGGCTTGGTTATCTCGATTGGCAGCGTCTCTCCGTTCGATTCGGCATCGGAAACGGTGTAACTGGGGGTAACGGCGATGGTGCCGCCCGTCGAGGGGAGATCGTCGTGCGCCGCTGCGATCGTCCGGTACTGTTCGCCCGTCGTTCCGACGTAGTGGACGTCGTTGATCCGACTGGCGATCACTTCCTCAACGTCGGTGACGTCGGACGAGTCGGTTGACTGGGCCGCGCCGACGGCTGCGGTGCCGCCGGTCGCAGCGATGACGCCCACACTCGCCAGCAGGCCCCGAAGCACTTGGCGTCGCTCGGCCCCATTCTCGGTCACCTCGCCTACGGTTCCGGTTTCTGCGTCGGTCTGTTTTCGATAGTCTCCGTCGCTTTCGAATGTCTCGTCTGACATGGATGGTGTGTCGACTGGCTCCAGTCGGGAGCCAGTCCGAAAGGTGAGACGAGAGTGAGGAATAATAATAAACAGCTGGTAAAGTCATATTAATTGAGCTTTTTGGCCCGGCACGGAGAATACGATCAATCGGGGGGTCAATCGTCCGCGGCGGCGGCGGTCGTCGGGTCGTCGGTGAGGTCGGCGTCGCGCCAGGTGCCTCGCAGGAACCAGGCGTAGGCGATGACCGCGGCGGCGACGTTCGAGACGGCGAAGCCGAGCCAGATGCCCCGGGAGCCCAGCGAGTAGGCGAACGCGTCGGCCAGCAGCGTGCCGGCGAAGACGGTGGTCTCGAACGTCCCGACGCGCGGAATCGAGACGGTGACGACGGAGATGTCCACGACGCGGGAGGCGACCCAGGACACGGGCAGGCGGAGGAAGCCGAGCATCAGGATGGCCAGCGACGCCGAGACGGCCACCTTGCCGGCGCCCCGGAAGCCCCCGGAGTAGGCCCGCACGATGCCGATGAAGCCGAACGTCGGGGCGACCCAGCGGAGGAACTCCGCGCCGATCTGGACGACCTGCGGGTCGTCGCTGAACACGCTGACGACGGCTGGTGCCGTGAAGAACACGACCACGCCTGCGGCGGCGAGGACGAGGAACGACACCTTCGCCGCGAAGTGGTTGGCCGTCCCCGCGCGGTCGGGCTTGCCGGCGCCGATGTTCTGGCCGGTCATCGTCTCCACGCCGCGGTCGACGGCGATGGCGGGCATGAAGATGAGCGAGAAGATGCGCGTCCCGACGCCGAAGGCCGCGACGACCTCCTTCGAGAACGTCGCAACGACGGCAAGCATCAGGATGACCGAGACGGAACGGCCGGTGCCCTCGACGGAGGCCGGAATACCGATGCTGACCAGCTTCTTGAGGTAGGTCGGGTCCGGGACCATCTCGCGCGGACGGATCTGCACGCCGCGGTAGCCCCGGAGCATGATCCACAGGCCGACGACCATCGCAAGGCCGCGGGCGGTGATGGTCGCGATGGCCGCGCCCTGGACGCCGAGTTCGGGGAACACCCACCACCCGAAGATGAGGAACGGGTCGAGGATGACGTTGAACACGACCGTCCCGAACATGACGAGCATGGGGGTGATGGTGTCGCCCGCGCCACGCATGAGTGCGATGAAGACGAAGAAGCCGAACATGGCGAACAGGCCGGCCGACATCACCTCCAGGTAGGCGGCCGCGCCCGGGCGAACCGAGGGCGACGCACCGAGCAACCGGACGAACTCGTCGACGAAGAAGAATCCCGACACGCCCAGCAGCAGCGAGACGATGAACGCGAACGTCACCGTCTGCGAGGCGGCGTACTGGGCCTCCCGGGTCTCGTCGGCACCGGTGTGCTGGGCGACGAGCACGCTCCCCGCGACAGAGATGCCCATCCCCAGCGAGATGAGGAAGAACACCATCGGAAAGCCGAAGCTGATGGCCGCCAGCGCCTCCGTGCTGTAGCGACCGAGCCAGAACGTGTCCGCGAGGTTGTACGCGACCTGCAGGAGGTTCGTGATGATGATGGGCAGGGAGAGGTAGAACAGCGGCGCCGCGATGGTGCCGCTGGTCAGGTCGAGCTGGTCCTGGCCCTTGAACAGCCCCGAGGCCGCCGTGCGGAGGCGGCGGACGAACTCGCGGGCGCTCACTGTGGCACCTCCTGCGTCTGTTCAGCCGGCGACTGCACCAGCCCGTCCAGATACGATTCGAGGGCCGCCTGCAGCACGTCGACGTCCTCGCCGGCGACGACGTGGCGCGCCTGGGCGCCGTCGACCAGCGCCAGGACGAACCGGGCCACCTCGTCGGGGTCGGTCCCCTCGCGGTAGACGCTCGCGTCGACCCCCGCGGCGACGAGGTCGTGAACGGTGTCGTAGATGTGCTCGTCGAACGCCGCGATGCGCTCCCCGAAGGCGTCGTCGTACGGCGACTGGGCCTTGATCTCCAGCAGCGCCGTCCGGAATTCCCGGGCGGTGTCACCCTCGGCCGGCGGGTGGAGGACGTCGTCGACGAATTCCCGGAGGCGACCGTCTGGGTCGTCGACCACGCCGCCGCTCCCGTCGGCCCGCTCGCCGGCCAGGCCCCCCTCGCCGTCGACGCCACCGACCCGGTCGGTGAACCGCTCGAAGAGGTAGTCCAGGAACGCGAGCATGAGCCCCTGCTTGCTCTCGTAGTGGTAGTGCAGGGACGCCTTGCTGCAGTCCGCCTCCTCGGCGATGTGGCGCATCGTCAGATCCGCGTAGCCGTGCCGACACAGCGCGCCGTAGGTGGCGTGCATGATGTCGCTGGAGGGATCGCTCATTGTCCTCTCTGACTAACCGGTCAGTCAAGAAGGTTTGGAAGGTGAGTTACCCAGTCGCACGGGCAAGCGGCCGTCTCGTCCCCAATAGCGCTGGTTCCTCCCTCCGGTCGGCGCCGTCCTGCTCACGGCTCGCTTCGCTCACCGTTCGCACGTAAGACGGTTCCTCGCTACGCTCGGAACCAGCCTGCTCACGGGTCACTACGTTCCCCGTTCGCAAGTTAGCTGGGCCCTCACTCCGTTCGGCCCCAGCCTGCTCGCGTGTCGCTTCGCTCCCGCTCGCACGAAAGACGACCCCTCCCTTCGGTCGGCGCCGTCCTACTCTTCCGCCAGATCCAGGTCGAACTGCTCGTGTTCCTTCGCGGCGTTGAGCACGACGCTGGTGTTGGACTCCTTGATCTCCGGGTCGACGAGCAGCTCCTTGATCTGGGCGTTCATGCCGTCGGTGTCGGCGAATTTGCCGATGGCGATGACGTCGTAGTTGCCCGTCACCTCGTACACCGAGACCATCTGTTTGTGCTCGCGCAGGGTCTCGGTGACTTCGGGGAGCGAGGAGCCCTCCACCTTCAACTGGAGGATGGCAGTGACGTCGTACCCCAGCGCGTCGTAGTCGACCTTGGGGGTGTAGCCGTCGATGATGCCCTCGTCTTCCAGCGTCGAGAGGTGGTTCGAGACGGTTGTGACCGAGACGTCGAGGTCCTCGGCGAGGCTCCGCAGACTGGCGCGCCCATCGCCCAGGAGTTCATTCACTAGCTTCCGGTCGAGATTTTCGTACGTCATTACAGGTGGACACGGTACGGGGGGATTAGAATTTTACGAATATCCAGAAATGGAGGATGGGAACGGAATGTTTGCGCAAAGCAGCAGGGTTTTAGTAATAGCAGTGTTCCGTTCGGGTGTCCAAAGATGACAAGCGAACTCTCGAAAGAGGCACAGGGCGTGCTCGACGAAATCGAAGAAAAGAACGTCGACTTCCTGCGTCTGCAATTTACGGACATTCTGGGTACAGTCAAGAACGTCTCCGTCCCGGCCGACCAGGCCGAGAAGGCGTTCACCGAAGGCATCTACTTCGACGGTTCCTCCATCAACGGCTTCGTCCGTATCCAGGAGTCCGACATGCGCCTGGACCCCGACCCGTCGACGTTCGCGGTCCTCCCGTGGCGCAACGACGACGAGAGCGCCGCAGGCCGACTTATCTGTGACGTGATCGATACGTCCAGTGGTCAGCCGTTCGCCGGTGACCCGCGAGGCGTTCTCAAGCGCGCCATCCAGCGCGCAGAAGACATGGGCTACCAGGTCAACGCCGCCCCCGAGCCGGAGTTCTTCCTCTTCGAGGAGGACGAGGAGGGCCGCGCGACGACGAAGACCAACGACGTCGGCGGTTACTTCGACCTCGCGCCCAAGGACCTCGCCCAGGACGTCCGCCGCGACATCATCTTCGGCCTCGAAGACATGGGCTTCGACATCGAGGCCTCCCACCACGAGGTCGCCGAGGGGCAACACGAGATCAACTTCACCTACGACGACGCGCTGTCGACGGCCGACAACGTCGCCACGTTCCGTGCGGTCGTCCGCGCCATCGCGGCCGAACACGACCTGCACGCCACGTTCATGCCCAAGCCCATCGCGCGGATCAACGGCTCGGGGATGCACACCCACTTCTCGCTGTTCCAGGACGGCGAGAACGCCTTCCACGACGACGACGACGAGTTCAACCTGAGCGAGACGGCAAAGCAGTTCACCGCCGGTATCCTCGACCACGCCGAGGCGCTCTCGGCCGTCACGAACCCGACCGTCAACAGCTACAAGCGCCTGGTTCCCGGCTACGAGGCGCCCGTCTACGTCGCCTGGTCCGACCGCAACCGCTCGGCGCTCATCCGCAAGCCGGCCGCGCGGACGCCCGCGGCCTCCCGCATCGAGGCGCGCTTCCCCGACCCGTCGTGTAACCCGTACCTCGCCTTCGCCGCGCTCATCCACGCCGGCCTCGACGGCATCGACCGCGACCTCGACTGCGACGACCCGGTCCGCGAGAACATCTACGAGTTCGACGAGGCCAAACGCGAGGAGTACGGCATCACCACGCTGCCGTCGAACCTCGGCGAGGCCATCGAGGCCCTCGAGGAGGACGAGGTCGTCCAGGACGCGCTCGGCGAGCACGTCTTCGACAACTTCGTCGAGGCGAAGACCCAGGAGTTCGAGGAGTACATCGTCGAAGTCTCCCAGTGGGAACTCGACCAGTACCTCGAGAGCTACTGAACCTCGAGAGCTACTGAATCGTTGACGCTGCCACGAGGCCGCTCCCGACCCGGCGGCTCGACACCTTCTCTCGGTCGCTGTTTCGTCGTCGCGACGCGCTCCCGGAGTGAGAACAGTTCCTATCGATTTCGGACGCGCCCGATGGCCCTGGCGGGGAGCTCGACCAGGTTGAACCCGGTGCCGACCAGCACCATCAGGACGTAGAGACCGAGCGTCGAGAGCCAGATGACGAGCATCGCGCCGATGGCCGAGAGGCCCTTCAGGAAGTAGAACGCGCCCAGCGTCATCACCGTCCCGTAGAGGAGGACGACGTAGGGGCCCCAGCCGCGGGCGTGGCCGCCGCGCATCTCGCTGCGGACGTACGACCGGAGGTCCTCTTCGATGGCCTCGCGGTGGAGCGTGCGGTCGTCAACGTCCTCGCGGAACTCGCGGAGCTCTTCGCGGACTCGCTGGAGTTCCTCCTCGCTGGCCGGCTCGACAGGTTCGTCGGGGTCGCCCGGTGGGGGCGTCTCCCCGTCACCCTCGTCGTCCGTCATTGACAGGTCGGTACGACCGGCTACCTGTTGTAACTGCCGGTCCCGTACGCGTTCGCCGGCGAGCGTCGCGTTGACGACCGCCCCCAGCAACAGGCAGAGACTGGCGGCGTAGAACCAGGTCACGAGCAGCAGGACCCCGCCTATCAGCCCGTACAGCTCCGCGCTGCCGGCGAAAGTGGCGTAGACGGCGAACACCGACCCGAGCAGCGTCCACCCGACCGCCGCGGTGAGCGTTCCGGGGAGGGCGTCGCGGACGGAGACGGCCGCGTCGGGGAAGACCACGAACAGCGGGAGAAAGGCCGCCGTGAGCGTCGCGACGAGGGCGACCGGTCCGAGCACGCCGGCGACCTCCACGCCGGAACGAGTGACCAGCGCGGTGACGGCGACGACCGCGGCGACGGCGACGGCGATGCCCGCGAGCGCGACCAGCGCGTCCCGGAGCTGGTTGGCGAACGAATCGCGCCGGCCGTGCCCGTAGACGAGCGAGAACGCCACGTCCAGCCCGCGGAACACCCGGAGGCCGCTCCACAGCAGGACGACGAGGCCCAGGAGTGTCGCGCCGCCCCGACCGTCGGCGTCGGTCAGCGCGTCCGCGACGACGGTCGCGGCGTCGTCGGTGAGGACGGCGCCGAGCGCGGCGACGACGCGTTCGGCCAGGGGGTCCCCGCCCAGCGTCGTGGCGACGACGAGCGCCAGCAGGCCGAGCGGGAGCAACGACACGAGCATGTAGTAGGCGATGCTCGCCGCGAGGAAGGAGAGCTGTTTCTCCCGGGCCGTGGCGAGGACGGTCCGCGCCGTGGTGAGCGCAGTTCCGGCCGTCGCGACGGTCCAAGTCCGTTGCACGCGTGTCGGTTCGGGTCACTGCGTCTTATATGCCAGTCGTCTGCGAACCGCCGAGAGGATGCGAGAGAGAACAGCCGCCGCCGATGTGACAGGGACTACCGGTATCAGTCCGTCGAGAGTTCGGGGTCCTCTGATCGGCCCAGACCGGTCGCCATCAGGCGACGGGCGATGACGACGATACCGTTGTCGAACCCGCGCCCGAACACCGCCTTCTCGGTCGACGGGTCCCCGGTGGCCGACTCCGTGACCGTGCTCACGAGGATCGTGTCGTGGTCGACGAGGAGGAGTCGGCTGATGGCCGTGGCGTCGGTCGCGTCGCCGAGCGTGTTCTCCAGCCACTCCAGGCCCGAGACGAACACCGCCACCTCGGGGAGCGCGTCCTTGACGGCCTCACGCAGGTCGGCGGTCGGCGTGCCGACGACGACGTCGTGGCCCGCCTCACGCGCCCGTTCCAGGTGCTCGATGAGGGCCGTCGTGAGGGCCTGTTCGCTCCCGACGACGAGCACGATCTCCTCGTCGGCCGCCTCGATCAGTTCGTTGGTCCGGTTCGCGATGGGGGTCGTACCCGTCAGCGACCAGACCTCGTGGGTCACGTCCTGGCCCTCGTCGCTCGGCGCCGGTTCGATGCGTTCGATGGCGTCGACGAGGGCGTCGACGCGCGACTCGTACTCCGCCCGGAGCGTCGCGACGGCCTCGTCCATCGGCACGGCGCGGTACACCGTCGGGCTGGAGTGCTGTATCTCGATGAGTCCCTTCGATTCGAGCACCCGGACGGCGTCGTAGACCCGGGTCCGGGGCACCTCGGAGATGTCGCTTATCTCCTTGGCCGTCCCCTTCGGGAACCGCGTCAGCGCCACGAAACACTTGGCCTCGTACTCCTTGAGCCCGAGTTGCTGCAGTAGTTCGACGGCTTCCTGATGATTAGATAGATCTTTCATGGGTCCCAACCATTGCACCGGCGTTTCCGGTACCGTCCCTTGTGGGTCCGCTCACAAGTCAGTTCCTCTCCCCTGAGTTTTCGACGAACTCGCGGTGGCCGCCCCGGAACCGCCCGGAGACCGCAGGACAGTCGTTCACAGGTGTCGGGTGGGCCGGGCGGCGAGAACGAACTGAGTCGACGAATCTGTCACGAGCCCCTCGAAACGGGAGCGGCCGAATCAGAAAACTAACAAAAATCTTGCACGTAATCCGCTGTCGAAGTCGGTGAGTATTCACCCAGATTATCACAACAAGGACTAAAGCGGATGGGAGCAAATGCCCAGTTGGCATGGAGTTCGGAAGGGTCCCAACTCACCGGTACTCCATGCCAGGCGGTTACGCCTGACAGCCATCGGCTCGGTCACTCGAAGTCGGTGTGGTCGAACGGCTTCTCCTCGTGACGGACCAGCGCGAGTAGCAACGGTCGTATCGCCGCGAACGCCGACCCGCTCGAGATGTGCCCGGTCTCCCGATCCCAGTCCACAAAGTCCGCCTCGGCCAGCATGGGGAGGTGCGTGTGTCGCATCGCTATCCGGCGCTGGCCCCCGTCGCTACGTATCGAAACGCTCCCGTCGTGGACGCCGGCGTCCGTCGACTCGCGCTTCAGCAACGACACGAGTAGTTCCCGTCGACGCGCGTCCGACACCATCCGAAGCTGGCAGTCGAGTTCGTCTGCCTCCATACTGGTACGTGCGGCCGGCCCCGTATAGTGTCGGCAGTATTTTCAGAAATGGAGTTGTGTGAGTAACAGGGTGACAGTGGAGTCGATCCAGGCGTGGACGGCCAGTGTCGAATCGTGACAACAGAAACACTATGAGCGACACCCGCCACACTGGAAGCATGTATCGCGCGCTCGACCGGCTGACGCTGGAGGCGACCGTCTACCTGCTCGTCGCTGGTCTCCTCCTGATCGGGGCGAGCCTGGCCGGCCTCCACGGGTCGCCCGTCGTCGTCGGCGTCCTGCTGGTCGCCGCCGTCGCACTGTTCGCTATCCGTGAGCGCGTCCCGGCGCTCGGAACGCTGTTCGGCCACGACCTCCAGCAGACCCTGCGAGACCTGTGGATCGCACCTGCGCTCGCCGCGACGACCACCGCCGTCGCCCTGGGCGCGTCGCCGGGCGAGTTGCAGTCCCTCGGCGGCGTCCTCGGCCTGGTCGCCATGCTCAACTACTTCCTGCGGCCGGTGTACTACGGTGCCTACTCGCTGGTCGCCGCCGACCGCGAGCGGACCCGCCCCGAGAACAGCTAGGGGTCGCCGAGAATCGCGTCTCGGATCGCGTCGACATCGGCGTCCGTCTTGAACGTCGTCCCGCCGTAGTGCGTTCGCGACGTCTCGTGGCCCGCGTCCCGGAGCTTCGCCAGGAACTCGTCCATCGACTCGGCGCCCCGGCCCCAGCGCTTGCACAGCCGATGCTGGTCGTAGTGGGTCGGCGTGACGAGTTCGTCCCCGAGCGTCTCGAGCAGGTCCGCAGCCTCGTCGGCGGTCCCCATGTCCGCAGTGAGGTGGTCGGCCACCGCCTCGGCGAAGGCGGGCTCACAGGTCGGACCGAGCCACAGCGGGCCCGCCGTCTGGAGGTGCTCGCCGCAACTGGGGCACTCCTCGGGTGCGTCGGCGTGCAGCCCCGCGCTGTGGTCGCGCCAGAGGCAGTGCTGGCAGTGGTAGACGTGGCCCACCTGGTCGATCATCTCGTTCGCGACGGTGGCGCCCTGGTCCAGGTCGAGATAGGTCCTGGCGTAGTGTTTGGTCGCGTGACTGAGGATGGGCACTGCGGCCAGGTCGTAGCGCGCGGCGGTGCGCACGAGCGCCCCCAGGAGGATGCGCATCCCCATCTCGGCGTGGTACTCGGTGTTGCGCGGAATCGCGCTGTAACTGCGGACGCCGCTCTCGAAGTGGGCACCACACAGCGGCGCGGTGTCGGTGGCCGTGACGCAGACGAGGTTTCTGGTGCCCTGGAACGCCGCGTCGACGAACGGGATGGGCGTCCCGAACGGGTCGATATCGACCACGTCCCAGGGGTCCCGGTGCATCGCGACGTTGGCGTCCTGGTGGCGGACCTCGGCAGCCAGGTCGTTCCGTTCGAGGTTCCGCTCACAGAGGTCGACGGCCTCCGGGTCGACGTCGCAGAGGGTGGCCTCCCAGCCGTCGGCGGCGGCCCGGACCCCACGAACGCCGCTCGCCGCCGTCGCGTCGAGGTAGCGCTCGGCGCGTGGCTCGCGCTCGCGATAGGCTCGCAGGGCGGCGATAGTCAGGTCCCGGTTCAGCTCCTGGACCGGGTTGAAGAAGACGTTCTCGCCCTTCCCCGCGTCGGCCTGCTCGGGCACCTCGACCGTGACCTGCCCCTCCGTGACGCGCATGTCTCTGGGTCGCCGGCGAACGGGGTTAAGCGGTTCGAACGCGGTGGCAGAACGCGTCGGCGGTCGGGTGCCGCCGCGACCGTTCGGTCACGACGGCGGTGCCGAGCCGTCAGTAATCGTCGTCTGTCTCGGTCGCATCGTCGTCCTCGGTCTCCGTCGCGTCGTCGTCATCGTCCTCGCCGTCGTCATCGTCCTCGCCGTCGTCATCGTCCTCGCCGTCGTCCATCACCGCCGCGTCGGAGACGATGAACTGGCTCGCCGCTTCGAGGACCTGGTCCTTCGGTAGCGCCTCGTCGAACGCGTCGGGGAACCCGATCTGGCCGCCGAGTTCCCGCACGAACGCGGCGTGGCGCGCCTCGACGCTGTGGATGCTGAGCGCCGGCGGGACGAGACTCTCGTCCTCGATGAACGGCGCGGCGCCGGCGTAGGCGCCGACGCCGGTGTCTTCCAGCACCGCGGCCGTCGCGAGGAATTCCGCGGGCTCCTCGACGGCCGACCCGAAGTCGAACTCCGGCTCGTCGACCGGGTCGCCGCCGAGGTCCTCGATGACGCCGGTGAGGAACTCGACGTGGGTCTCCTCGTGCTCCTGGATGACGGTGAGCCTGTCGTAGACCCGTTCCCGGATGGACTCGGGGAGCTCGTCGGCCCACTCCACGGTCACGTCGTCCGCGTCCATGTTGTCGAGAGCCTCCCCGTAGAAGGCAGCCTCGAGGTACTCCAGCGTCAGCGCATAGTTGAGGATGGCGAGGTCGTCCTCGAACACGTCCTCCATCGGTCCCTCGGTCTCCGTCTCGTCTTCGTGCTCCTCGGCCAGCGCGGACTGTGCACCGAACGCGCTGCCGAGCGTCAGGGCGCCGAGCGCCCCGGCGGATCCCGCGAGGAATCGTCGACGGCTGTCGTTAGTTTCCGCGCCTTGCGTCGACTTCCCGTGGTCGTCGTCGTTGTGGGATACCACACCGAACCCACGGACGGCACCGTCTTTGTAACTCGACGGCATCCCGATCACGCTCGCGGATAGATGTCACCCATCCCTCATGTGCGGGAAGCGCCACTTCCGTCGTGTGTACCCGTGCTGTCCGACCCAGTCCGCCTAACCCCACGCTTGAGGCGAGTAATGGTACGCAGGACAGACATCGCACGCGGCGTCCGACCGGTCGGGCGACGTAGCGCAGGCCTAGCCGGCCGTGTCACTCAGTAAGTGGTCATCAACCCACGACTGACGTCGTGGGCTTGTCCGTGGACTCCCGGTCTGACGACGAACTGTCGTCGGCGGTGTACTCGCCGTTCCCGTTCACCATCCCGGACTTGAGGGCGAGATGACCGTCGCCCAACCCATCGGGACGTTTGCCCGATGGTACAGTTAGCAACTTCAGACCGATGTTCTTCGCCGCGTTGTAGTCGCCATCCACCGAGTACCCACACTCGGTGCACTCGAACCAGCCAGTCTCGCTGTCGCGGTTCGTACTGGACTGATGCCCGCACTTCGAGCACGTCTGACTCGTAAACGCGGGCGGGATCCGTTCTACTCGGATGCCGTACTCGCTGGCCTTGTACGCGAGCATCTCTTGAAGTTCGCGGAACGCCCAGTTGTGCATCTGACGTTTCACTCGGTCGTTCCGAGTATCCATCCGCTCGCGGATATGGGTCAAGCGTTCGACAGCGATGTACGAGCAGTCGTGGGCGTCGGCTTCCTCCACGATGCGTCGAGAAATCGTGTGCAGGCGATCCAGCACGAAGCGGTTTTCTC
>ENA-ORCR01000110-ORCR01000110.1-marine-metagenome-genome-assembly--contig:-NODE-110-length-96163-cov-7.226172_pt1 | contig 96163 bp, 100 predicted proteins | sample MGYA00237782_ERZ508514 | MGnify/ENA primary metagenome ERZ508514 (study PRJEB26185, sample SAMN06268960) | marine metagenome | isolation source: Eden Landing Ponds, San Francisco, CA, USA | place...
GTCGAGACGTTCGGCGGGCTGCCGGCGAAAGTGCTCAAGAAAGGCATCGCCGCGCGCTGGATCGCCGACGTGACCGGGGTCGGCCGGGCCGCCAAGGCCTGGCCCGACATGTAGGCAGGCCGGCCTTCGTTCGGTCGTCTCGTTCACAGTCAGGACTGCTGTCTTTCTCGGAACCCGTCGTCGTGCCGAGCGACGCACGCAGGGTGCGGCTCATTGAATCTCGTTCCATCAGAGGAAAACGGCCGCTCGCTTCGCTCGCGGTCGCTACTCGTCGTCTTCCGGAACGACGGTGACGCTCGCCACTCTGTCGGCGTCCTCCAACTCCATTATCGTCACGCCGCTTCCACCTTTTTCGTCGTCAGGGTTCCTCGCTCGCTTCGCTCGCTGCGGGACCCCTCCTCGAAAAACGTGGGCGAAAACGGCCGCTCGCTTCGCTCGCGGTCGTTACTCGTCGTCTGCCGGAACGACGGTGACGCTCGCCACTCTGTCTGCGTCCTCCAACTCCATGATCGTCACGCCCTTCGTGTTCCGGCCGACCTGCGACACGTCGCCGGCGCGGATGCGCATTATCTGACCTCGTTCGGACATGATGACGAGGTGGTCGTCGTCGGTGACGGCCTTGGCCGTCGAGACGCGACCGTTTCGCTCGTCGGTCTTGATGTCGATGAGACCCTTCCCGTAGCGGGACTGGCGGCGGTACTCGTCGAGCAGCGTTCGCTTGCCGAAGCCGTGTTCGGTGACGGTCAGCAGCGAGCGCTCGTCGGCGTCGTCGGTGGCGACCATCGCCGCGACCCGGTCGTCGCCCTGCAGTTTGATGCCGTTGACGCCGCGGGCGGACCGGCCCATCTGGCTCACTTCGCTCTCGCTGAAGCGGATGGTCATGCCTTCCTCGGTGGCGATGACGAGGTCGCCGGTCCCGTCGGTGACCTCCACGTCGACGAGTTCGTCGCCGTCTTCGAGTTTGGCGGCGCGAATGCCGGTCGAGAGGATGTTCTCGAACTCCGTACAGCAGGTCCGCTTGACGTAGCCGTTCCGGGTCACCATCGTGATGCACTCGTCGTCCTCGAACTCGTCCGTCGAGACGACGGCGGTCAGTTCCTCGCCGTCGTCTAGGTCGATGAGGTTGATGGCGGACTTGCCCCGCGCGGTCCGGGACATCTCCGGAATCTCGTAGGTCTTGAGCCGGTAGACCTGCCCCTGGTTGGTGAAACAGAGCAGGTAGTCGTGGCTGTTGGCGCGGAACACCTTCGAGACGCGGTCGTCCTCCTTGGGGTCGGCCCCGATGATGCCCTTGCCGCCGCGGTTCTGCGGGTCGAAGTTCGCGACCGGCATCCGCTTGATGTAGTCGTCCTCGGTGATGACGACGACGCAGTCTTCCTCGGGGATGAGGTCCTCGTGGGTGACCTGCCCCTCGTCCTCGATGATGCTGGTCCGGCGGTCGTCGTCGTACTCCTCCTTGATATCGCGGAGTTCGTCGGCGATGACGCCGTCGAGCTTCGCGCGGCTGGCGAGGACGGATTCGAGGTAGTCGATGGTGTCCTGGACGTCCTCGTACTCGTCTTCGATTTCGGCGGCCTCCATCGAGGTGAGTGAACCGAGCTGCATCCGGACGATGTGGGCGGCCTGCTCCTCCGAGAAGTCGAAGGATTCCTGCAGGCCCGCCCGCGCGGCGTCGCGGTCCTCGCTGTTGCGGATGAGTTCCACCACGTCCTCGACGTTCTCTAGGGCCTTCAGGCGACCTTCGAGGATGTGCGCGCGGTCTTCGGCCTCGGCGAGGTCGTACTCGGAGCGCCGGCGGACGACCTCGCGGCGGTGGTCGATGTAGTGCTGGAGGCTCTCTTTCAGCGAGAGGACCTGCGGCTGGCCGTCGACCAGCGAGAGGTTGATGACGCCGAAGGTGGACTCGAGGTGGTGGTCGAGCAGGCGGTTCTCGACCACGTCGACGTTCGCGCCGCGCTTGAGTTCGACGACGATGCGGACGCCGTTGCGGTCGGACTCGTCGCGCAGGTCGGAGATGCCCTCTATCTTCCCCTCGTTTACGTCCTCGGCGATGCGCTCGACGACGCGCGCCTTGTTCTCCTGGTAGGGGAGTTCGGAGATGACGATGCGGCCCGCCTCGGGGTCGACCTCGTACTCGGCGCGGACGCGGAGGCGGCCCCGCCCGGTCGCGTACGCCGAGTAGATGGCGTCGCGGCCGACGATGTTGCCGCCGGTCGGGAAGTCCGGCCCCTTGACGTGCTCCATCAGGTCCTCGACGGTGGCGTCGGGGTTTTCCAGCAGGTGGACCGTCGCGTCGACCAGTTCGCCGAGGTTGTGCGGCGGGATGTTGGTCGACATCCCGACGGCGATGCCCGACGAGCCGTTGAGCAGGAGGTTCGGGACTTTCGCCGGGAGCACGTCCGGTTCCTGCAGGCGGTCGTCGTAGTTGCTGGAGAAGTCGACGGTGTCCTTCTCGATGTCTTCGAGCAACTCCTCGGCGAGCGGGGCCATCCGGGCCTCCGTGTACCGCATGGCCGCGGCCGGGTCGCCGTCCATCGAGCCGAAGTTGCCCTGGCCGTCGACGAGCGGGTAGCGCATCGAGAAGTCCTGTGCCATCCGGACGAGCGTGTCGTAGATGGCCGAGTCGCCGTGGGGGTGGTAGTCACCCATCGTCTCGCCGATGATGGACGAGGACTTCCGGTGGGCGGTGTTGGAGGTGACGCCCATCTCGTGCATCGCGTAGAGGATGCGCCGGTGGACGGGCTTCAGGCCGTCGCGCACGTCGGGGAGCGCCCGCCCCGCGATGACCGACATCGCGTAGTCGATGTAGGACTGCTCCATCTCGTCCTCGATGCGGACGTGTTTGATCTGCTGTGCCGGCACGTCGGCGTCGTCTGGAACGTCTGAACTCATATGTCGACCCACTCCGCTTCGGGGGAGTGCTCCTTGATGAACTCCTTGCGCGGTTCGACGGCGTCGCCCATCAGGACGTTGAACATCTTGTCGGCGGCCGCGGCGTCCTCGATGGTGATCTGCTTGAGGATGCGGTTGTCGGGGTCCATCGTCGTCTCCCAGAGCTGTTCGGGGTTCATCTCACCGAGGCCCTTGAACCGCTGGACCTGGGTGGGGTTGCCGTCGCACTTCTCCTCGATGATGCGGTCGCGCTCCTCCTCGGTCATCGCGTCGTACGTGTTGCCGCGGTAGCGAACGCGGTACAGCGGGGGCTGGGAGGCGTAGACGTTGCCCGCTTCGAGGAGCGGCTTCATGTGTCGGTAGAACAGCGTCAACAGGAGCGTCCGGATGTGCGCCCCGTCCACGTCGGCGTCGGTCATCAGGATGATCTTCTCGTAGCGGAGGTCGTCGGCGTCGAACTCGTCGCCGATCCCCGTCCCGAGCGCGGTGATGAGGTTCCGTATCTCGTTGTTCTCCAGAATCCGGTCGAGGCGGTGTTTCTCGACGTTCAGAATCTTCCCCTTGATGGGGAGGATGGCCTGGAACTCGGGGTTGCGGCCCTGCTTGGCGCTCCCGCCGGCGGAGTCGCCCTCGACGATGAACAGCTCGGCGTCCTCGGGGTCGCGGGTCTGGCAGTCCGCGAGCTTGCCGGGCAGCGCCGTCGAGTCGAGCGCCGACTTGCGCCGGGTCAGCTCCTCGGCCTTCTTCGCGGCCTTGCGGGCCTTCGCGGCCTCGACGGCCTTGCCGATGATGGCTTCGGCGGTGTCGGGGTTCTCCTCGAAGAACGTCGCGAGCCCGTCGTGCATCGCGGACTCGACGATGCCGCGGACCTCGCTGTTGCCCAGTTTGGTCTTGGTCTGGCCCTCGAACTGCGGGTCCGGGTGCTTGACCGAGATAACGGCCGTGAGGCCCTCGCGGATGTCGTCGCCCTTCAGCGTGTCGTCTAAGTCCTTCAGCAGGTCGTTGTCGGTCGCGTAGTCGTTGACGACGCGCGTGAGCGACGTCTTGAACCCGGTGAGGTGGGTCCCGCCCTCGCGCGTGTTGATGTTGTTCGCGAAGGCATGAATCGAGCCCTGCAGGTCGTCGGTGCCCTGCATGGCGATTTCGACTTTCACCGTCCCGTCGGCGATGTCCTCCTCGTCCTCGAAGTAGATCACGTCGCGGTGCAGCGGGTCCTTGGTCTCGTTGAGGTACTCGACGAACTCCCGGATGCCGCCGTCGTAGGCGAACGTCTCCGTCTCGCCGTCGCGCTCGTCTTCGATGGTGATGGCGACGCCGGAGTTGAGGAAGGCCAGCTCGCGCAGGCGGGAGGCGAGCGTCGAGAACGTGAACTCGTCCGTCTCGAAGATGTCGTCGTCGGGCCAGAAGCGGACCGTCGTCCCCGTCTCCTCGTCGGGTTCGAGGTCCCGGACGCGCTTCAGGTCGTACTCCGGTTTGCCGTGGTCGAAGCGCTGTTTCCAGAGCGCGCCGTCGCGCCTGACCTCGACTTCGAGCCACTTCGAGAGCGCGTTGACCACGCTGACGCCCACCCCGTGGAGGCCGCCGGAGACCTGGTAGGACTTGTTGTCGAACTTGCCGCCGGCGTGGAGGATCGTCATCACGACCTCGACGGCCGGGCGGCCGTGTTCTTCGTGTTCGTCGACGGGAATCCCCCGCCCGTCGTCAGTGACAGAGACAGAGCCGTCGTCGTGAATCGTTACGCCGATAGTGTCGCAGTATCCCGCGAGCGCCTCGTCGATCGCGTTGTCGACCACCTCGTAGACGAGGTGGTGGAGACCGCGCGCGTCCGTCGACCCGATGTACATCGCGGGCCGCTTCTGGACGGCTTCCAGCCCTTCGAGGGTCTGGATCGACTTTGCGCCGTACTCATCAGACTCTCCTGACATAGGAACTTACGACTGCTAACAGGGGGAAGCGTATAAAAGTCCCGCACGCGCGCGAGCGAGCGGCGGGGCTCCCGTCCGGCGGTTCACTTTCACTCCGGTGGCGATTACCTTTTAACCTCCACGCCGGTACGTACCGCACGACAATGACTTCGTATCAGTCGCGACTCGGCGAGGGCGAGGGGATCGCCGAGGAGCTGGCCGAGTCTCAGCGGGCCATCTCCATCGCCGAGTTCTTCGAGAAGAACAAGCACATGCTGGGCTTCGACTCGGAGGCCCGGGCGCTCGTCACGGCCGTCAAGGAGGCCGTCGACAACGCGCTCGACGCCTGCGAGGAGGCCGGTATCCTCCCCGACATCTACGTCGAGATACAGGAGGCGGGCGACTACTACCGGCTGGTCGTCGAGGACAACGGCCCCGGTATCACACGGGAGCAGGCCCCGAAGATTTTCGGTAAGCTCCTCTACGGCTCGCGCTTTCACGCCCGCGAGCAGAACCGCGGCCAGCAGGGTATCGGTATCTCCGCCGCTGTCCTCTACTCGCAGCTGACCTCCGGCAAGCCCGCGAAGATTACCTCCCGCCCGAAGGGCCAGGACCAGGCGCAGTACTTCGAACTCATCGTGGACACCGACACGAACGAACCGGAGATAAGCGTCGACGAGACGACGACCTGGGAGCGCCCTCACGGGACCCGCATCGAACTGGAGATGGAGGCCAACATGCGCGCCCGGTCGACGCTCCGAGACTACATCCAGGACACCGCCGTCGTCAACCCGCACGCCCGCATCGAGTTCGACGAACCCGGGCTGGAGGAGTCCCTGAAGTTCGAGCGCGCGGAGGGCGCCGACCTCCCCGACGAGACCGAGGAGATCCGCCCCCACCCCCACGGGGTCGAACTCGGGACTCTGCTGAAGATGCTCGAAGCCACCGACTCCTACTCCATCTCGGGGTTCCTCCAGGAGGAGTTCACCCGCGTCGGCGGCAAGACGGCCGACAGCGTCATCGCGAACTTCAACGACCGCCACTACGGCCGCGGCATGGCCTGGCAACCGCCGAAGGTCGGCGAGGACACGGACGTCGAGGCCGCCGTCGAGGACGCCGTCGCGAACAAGGGGGCTGAGACGACCGCGACCTTCGCCGCCGCCGTCTCTGACGCGATTCACGACCGCGACCGCGTGGCGTACCACGAGATTGCGGCCATCGTCGACGAGGCGGCCGACGAGGCCGAGGCGGACGGCGACACGACCTTCGGCGCGACGGTTCGGGAGAACGCCGTCGAGGCCGCGTGGGACGCGGTCACGAGCGAGCGGACGAGCGACCTCTACGCGCTGGTCGACGAGGCGACGACGGTGCGCAAGGACGACGCCGTGGTCGAGGGGCTCGCGAGCCGACTCGCCGACAAGTTCGCCGACGAGGGCCGCCACCGCCTGACGCGCGACGAGTTCCGCGAGTACGTCGACCGCGCGGCCGACATGACCGAGGAGCAGGACGACGCGACCTTCGGCGAGACGGCCCGCGAGAACGTGCTGGACGAACTCTGGACCGCGGCCGTTCGGGTCCCCGAGGACCCGCCGAAGGTCTCGGACGTGGCCGACGACCGCGACACGGCGAGCGAACTGCTCTCGGCGATGCGCGAGACGGACATCATCGCGCCGCCGACGGACTGCCTCTCGCCCATCACCGCCGAACTGGTCGAGGAGGGGCTCCGCAAGGAGTTCGATGCGGACTTCTACGCCGCGTCGACGCGCGACGCGGCGGTCCACGGCGGCGACCCGTTCATCGTCGAGGCCGGCATCGCCTACGGCGGCGACCTCGAGGCCGAGGGCAGCGTCGACGTGATGCGCTTCGCCAACCGCGTGCCGCTCGTCTACCAGCGCGGGGCCTGTGCCACGACCGACGTGGTGAAGTCGATCCGCTGGCGCAACTACAACCTCGACCAGCCCGGCGGGTCGGGCATCCCCAACGGCCCGGCGGTCATCATGGTCCACGTCGCCTCGACCAACGTGCCGTTCACCAGCGAGTCCAAGGACGCCATCGCGAACGTCCCCGAGATGGAAGACGAGATCGAACTCGCCATCCGGGAGGCGGCCCGCGAACTCAAGAGCTACCTGAACAAGCGCCAGTCGATGCAACAGCGCCGCAAGAAGCAGGACAAACTGGCGACCATCCTGCCGGAGATGGCCGAGAAGCTCACCGAAGTGACGGGCAACGACGACCTGGAGATCGACGACTCGCTGGCGCGCATCATGAACAACGTCCTCGTCGAGCGCGAAATCGAGGGCGACACCGTCCGCGTGACCGTCGAGAACAACGACGACACGAACGCGGACATCGACCTGACCGACATCGTCACCGCCGAGCCACAGGACACCAACGGCGCGACGGTCGTCGAGATGGACGGCGAGTGGTTCGTCAAGTGGTCCACGACCGTCGAGGCCGGCGACACCGCCGTCCTGGAGTACAGCGTGCGCGACGAGGCCGAGTTCACCGTCTCGGTCGACGGCGTCGAAGACGAGAAACTCACGGTGAACGCCTGATATGAGCACCGACTCAGACACGACACCCGAATCGGAGGAAGCGCGCGAGCAACTCATCGACCTCGCGGCGGAGTTCTACGACCAGTTCGCCGGCGGCGAGGTGCCGACCATGTCCATCCCCACCCGGACGAAGTCGAACATCGTCTTCGACGAGGACGAGCAGGTCTGGGTGTACGGCGACCGCAACTCCACGCGGTCGGCCAAGACTGTCTCGGGGGCCGAGAAGATTCTGAAGGCCATCTACACGATCGACTTCCTCTCACAGCAACTTGAGGAGGACCGCTCGTCGACCCTGCGTGAACTGTACTACCTCTCCGAGTCCTGGGACCTCGACGAGGCCCAGTTCAACACGCAGGACGAGTCGAACAACCTCATCGAGGACTTAGAGATCGTCTCCGACGTCAAACGCGAGGACTTCCACATGCGGCCGGAGGAGTCCGGGGCGAAGGTGATGGGACCGCTGCTCCTCCGCGAGCAGACCAACCGCGGTGACCGCGAGATTCACTGCCAGGACGACGTCGGGCAGGGCGGCTACCAGATTCCGAACAACCCCGACACCATCGAGTTCCTCGACAACGACGCGGAGTTCGTCCTCTGCGTGGAGACCGGCGGTATGCGCGACCGACTCGTCGAGAACGGTTTCGACGACGAGTACGACGCCCTGGTCGTCCACCTCGGCGGCCAGCCCGCGCGGGCGACCCGGCGGCTCATCAAGCGCCTCCACGACGAACTGGACCTCCCGGTCACGGTGTTCACTGACGGTGACCCGTGGTCGTACCGCATCTTCGGGTCGGTCTCCTACGGCTCGATCAAGAGCGCGCACCTCTCGGAGTACCTGGCGACCCCCGAGGCCCAGTTCATCGGCATCCGCCCGGAGGACATCGTCGAGTACGAACTGCCGACGGACCCGCTGTCGGACTCGGACGTCAACGCCCTGGAGAGCGAACTGGAAGACCCGCGCTTCCAGTCGGAGTTCTGGACCGAGCAGATAGAGCTCCAGCTTGACATCAACAAGAAGGCCGAACAGCAGGCGCTCGCGTCCCGGGGTCTCGACTTCGTGACGGACACGTATCTGCCCGAGCGATTGACCGAGATGGGTATCCTGTAGTTGTCGCCGAGCTGCACCCTCTTGGTTATGCCAGTCCGTACACAGTCCCGTTTTCGGCGGCGACGTACGCTCGCGTCTCGTCGGCGGATAGGTCGGTCAGCCCGCTGCCGGCGTCGAACTGCCACTGTTTCGTCCCTGCCGTCGCATCGAGCGCGAACTTGAAACGGTTCCGTGGGTCGGAGTTCGACCAGGAGTCGACATACAGCGTGTCCGAGACGGTCGTGGCCAAAGCGACGCCCTCGACGTTCGCGTCCGACTCCCACATCCAGCCGTGGTCGCCGGTGGCACTGTCGTAACTGCGTACGGCGTCACCGCCAGCGTAGAGAACGCCGTCCAGAACGGGTGTGTCTTGGACGTAGCCAGACGCGTCCGCCTGCCACTGTTGCTCACCGGTCGCGGGGTCGAGCGCAGCAATGCGCGAACCACCGACGTAGAGCGTTCCATCGTGAAGGGTCGTCGACGTTATCGTTCCTTCGCCGTAGCTCCAGAGAGACTCTCCAGTGTCGGAATCCAGGGCAACTACCGTGCCGTATGTCTCGTCCACGTTGGCAGCGTAACAGACAGCCCCGTCGGTGGCGACCATCGTCTGCGCGTGGTAGTCCGAAACGTCGTGGGTCCACCGCTGCGTCCCGGTTTCAGCGTCGTACGCGTAGAGCCGACCGTGCGACGCCACGTATATCGTCCCGGTGCTCACGACCGCATCGTATTGGTCGCCGACGTCTCCGGTCCACTGCACCGACCCGTCAGAAACGGCGAGCGCGTAGAGCGTCCGCCCCTGTTTCGAGGGGGCGTCGGTGTTCGTCCCGACGTACACCATCTCCTCGGTCGCGCCGAGCAACTCCAGCCACCACTCTCCGGGCGAGAACGTCCACTGTTTCGCGCCGGTTTCGGCGTCGAGTGCGACGACGATGTGGTCCTCGTACAGCCCCTCTTTCCCGCTTACGACGAAGACGGTGTTCCCGACGCGTCTCGGCTGCGAACTGATGGGTCGCTCGCGTCGTACGACCACTGCTGGCTCCCGTCGTCAGTTGCGAGTGCTGCGACCGTTCCCGACTCGGTCCCGACGTACAGATGGCTCCCCGTACTGATTGGCGGGGCAGTGATTGCTGAACCGAGTGATTGCTGCCAGGCGACGACCGGTTCCGTTTCCCCACTCAGCGTGTGGGTGGTCGTCTCGACCGTTGATTCCGGCGTCGCCTCAGTTCCAATCGGTGAGGTCTCTCTGCCCCGGTTCGAACCGAGGAAGCCAGCAGACGCCAGTCCGAGGGTCGCGATACAGCCACGAAGGTAGCGCCGACGGGAGGAGGGCATTGGGGGTTCATACCATATCACTCGCAAAGTACTTTCTGTCGAGAAAAACGGGAACAGTCGTGGTGAGTCCGGTTTGCGATTAGTGTACTATCCGGAACGACTGAACGGCGAAACGAATCCGCGTTTGTTCGGTCGAGAACCCATCAGTCGCGATCGAATGACTGGTCTTGCGGCGGTAGTTTCAGCAGCGAGCGGACATGTCGCCGGAACCAGTTCCGAACTTTCGCACCGACCGGAGGGAACACCAGCGTTGCGGCGATACAAATCGAGACGAGTTGGAACGCGACGGTCGTCCATGGTGTGGACGGTGGGATGGAGAACAGAATGCGACCGAAAAGCAAGACAACGTCGAGACTCAGTTCCGCGATAAAATAGCCGAGACTGGCCCGGAGTGACGGGTGAAAGCCCGCGGTCCAGAACAACACGACGACGACCGTTCCGAACAACAGGCCGGCCCCCATCGTCGACAGCGGCAGTTCGGACTGAATCGCATCGGCCACGGCAGAACCGAGGGACCAAAGCGACGGCCCGACGAGGAGCCAGACGAGCAGTAGGTGACCGAACGAGGGCGTTCGTCCGGCTGAGGAACGTGCTTCCCCTGTTCGGTCACTATCGCGGTCCATGTCGGTGGTGTTCTGCTGAACCCTTCAATATTGTTTTGACTGACAAATAGACCGTCTGCTGTCTCGGGTCGCCACAGGCGGGTTCGCCAGTCAGTTCTCGTCCAGCACGACCGGCACGCCGCGCTTAGCTACGTCCTCTGCGAACGCGCCCGAGTTGGCTTCGAGCGAGGTGAACGTGTTGTAGTGCATCGGGAGCACGAGGTCCGGGTCCATCTCCTCGGCCAGGTCGGCTGCCTCGTGGCGGTTCATCGTGTAGTTCTGTGCGATGGAGGGGACGAACAGCGACACGTCCAGTTCCGCGTGCCCCTCCAGCACGTCGCTGTCGCCGGTCCAGAACACGCGGGTGTCGTCGATGGCGACGAGGAAGCCACAGCCGATGCCCTTCGGGTGGATGGGTGTGCCGTCGTCTTCGACGTTTCGGCCGTCCTCGTGGTTGTACGCCGGGACGGTCCAGATGGGGACGCCGTCGACCAGGATGTCGGCCTCCGTCGAGACCTCGCGCACCTCGTAGTCGAGGTCGGCGAGGCGGTCGAGGTCGCGGTCGGAGGCGTGGACGTTGATGCCCTCGCAGGCGACGACGGTGGCGTCGTCGCTCGCGACCCGGCGGATGCCGTCCGGGTCGTAGTGGTGGACGTGGGTCACGCAGACGACGTCGCCGTCCTTCGGGGCGTAGTCCTGTGTCGGCGGGTGGCCGACGCCGGGCGTGTCCGGTTCCCACTCGCCGGTGAGGACGCCGTAGCGGCCGGGGTCGAAGTAGACCACGGTGTCCGCGCCTTCGAGTCGGAGGGTCGCGTAGCCGAGCCACTCAGCGGTGATGCCGTCGTGTCGGACTGTCATGCGAACCGGTACACGGAGGCGACCATTACGCGTGTCGGTCCGGTCCACCGCGAACCGCGGTCAGTCGTCACCGCCGGTCGATGTGGTCAGTCGTCCCCGGCCAGCCGTTCGACCCGCTCAAGCGAGTCGGCGTCCGCGGGGGCCTTGTCCTCGCGGACGGAGCGGAATCGGGGGAACCGAAGGGCGTACCCCGAGTCGTAGGACTGCGAGGCCTGTATCTCCTCGTAGCCGACCTCGAAGACGACGGCGGGGTCTAAGTCGACCTCGCGGCCGTCCTCGCTCCGAACGTGGGCCGCGAAGCGCTCGGTCAGGTCGTCGAGTTCCTCGTCGGTGAGGCCCGTCGCGACGTTGCCGACGGTGGCGTAGCCGTCATCGGTCCGGACGGCGAGTTCGAACGTCCCGAGGACGTTCGCCCGGCGGCCCTCGCCCCACTCCGCGCCGGTCACGACGCAGTCGAGCGTCTCCACGTCGGGCTTGCGCTTGCGCCAGCGCTTGCCCCGCTTGCCGGGGGTGTACGCCGCGTCGGGGTCCTTCAGCATGATGCCCTCCTGGCCGGCGGCGAGGGCGGCGGTCTCGACGTCTTCGATATCGTCGGCCGCGTCGCAGATTCGGACTTCCGAGACGAGGTCGCCGTCGGCGGCGCAGAGCGATTCGAGGCGGTCGTGACGCTCCGAGAGCGGCGCGTCGAGTAAGTCCTCGCCGTCGGCGTGCAGGCAGTCGAAGGCGTGGAGGCGGACGGCCACGTCCTCACGTGTCGCGGCCACGTCGTGCTTGCGCCGGAAGCGCCGGAGCACCTCCTGGAAGGGGAGCGGGCCGCCGTCGTCGTCGACCGCGACGACCTCGCCGTCGAGGATGGCGGGCGCGGACAGCGTCGCCTCGACGCGCTCGACGACCTCCGGCAGCGGGTCGGTGACCGCCTCCATGTTCCGGGAGAACAGGCGGGCGTTCTCGCCGTCGAAGTGGACCTGCACGCGAGCGCCGTCGTACTTCCACTCGACCGCGACGCGCTCCCAGTCGTCGAGCGCCCCGGTGACGGTCCCCGCCTGCGCAAGCATCGCCTGGACCGGGCGGCCGATTTCGAGCGTAATCGCGCCGAGGCCGCCCTCGCCCTCGTCGCGGGCCACCTCGGCGACGTGCCCGTAGTCGTTCGAGACCTGGAGCGCCCGCTCGACTGATTCGACGGGTACGTCGAAGGCGGCCGCGACGGCGTCGCGGACCGTCCCCTCGCCGACGCCGATGCGCATCTCCGAGAGGACCAGGCGGGCGAGGAAGGCGGCTTCCGACGGGGAGCAGCGGTTGAACAGCCCGAAGAGGAGGTCGACTTTCGTCCCCTGACTGCCGTCGCCGTCGACGGCGGCCAGGTCGCGGAGCTCGGCGTCGAGTTCGGCCACAGTGAGCGCGTCGTCGCCGCCCGCGCCGAAGGCGGCGAGCCCGCGCTGGCCGCCGAAGTCGTAGCTGGCCGCGACGGCCCCGATTTCGCCCCGGTCGGCCAGTCGCTGTTCCACGTCGTCGGCGCCGACGTTCTGGCCCGCCGCGCGGGCGATGGCCTCGTAGCAGAGCCGCGGGCCGATATCGAGCGTCCGCGACTCGTGGGCGGGGAACACCCGGCCCTGAACGAAGCGGGCGAGCGTCGCGAGGTCGTCGCCCGCGTCGGCGAACAGCGCGGTCACCGCGTCGGTGATGGCGGTGTCTGCGCTCTCGGCTTCGATCTCATCGGCGCGGTCGGCGAAGGCGGCGAACTCCATCGGGCGTCAGTACCTCGCTGGTGACCGTAAACCCAGCGTCACCGGACCGTGTGCGTGACCGTGACGTTCTCGCCAGCCGACGCCGCGGCGTAGGGGCGGTCGGGCGACCCCGGCGCGCCGAAGACGTAGTCGAACCGCTCGTTCTCGTTCGTGTCCTGGTGGGCGACGAGGACGAGCGGCTGACCGGACGGGGGCGGCCCGTCGAGCTGGATGCGAACGTCGCGGTGCGTCCCGGCCGAGAGGTACTCCGAGGTCCCGACCACGCGCCCGGACTCCTCGTAGCGGTGGACGACGAGGAAGCCCCCCTCCGACAGCGACGCCGATTCGACCGTGATCTGGTCGCCGGACACGGCGGGACCGGTGACCGTCATCGAGGCGACGGGCGACGACAGCAGGATGAACGCGACGTAGGCGACGCCGAGCAACACCGCGGCGTGCTTCGCGCCGTCCCTGAGGCTCCCCTCGCCCAGTTGGCCGCCGACGAAGCCGGTCAGGACCGCCTGAATCAGCGCGGTGTGGAAGAACACGAGCGTGTAGGCGGCCTTGTCGACCCGCCCGAAGCGGGCGAACTGGCTGGCGTCGACGCCGAGGCGGTTCGAGGACGGTGGCGTCGGCACGCTCGACGGCAGGCTCGGGACCAGCACCTCCTGGACGGCGACGATGATGATGAGGAACACGAGGAACGCGACGTAGATGACGACGAGGTAGGTGAGCATCTGCTGCTGGCGGCGGCGCTTCAGCCGGAGGTCGGCGCGGGCCTGGGTCGCGGCGATGCGGAACACCGGGCCGAGTTCGCCCGAGGCGTGCATCGCGTTGGTCAGCAGCGTCACGACGCGCGTGACCGACGCGGTTCGGACCCGGCGACCGAACCGCACGAGCGCGTCGTCGACGTTCGCGCCCATCGAGATGTCGGCCCAGATACGGTCCATCTCTGGCGTGAGCACGCCGAGGTCGCTCCCCCGAACGCGCCGGAGGCTCTCGACCACGGTCATCCCCGCCTCGTTCAGGCTTGCCAGCCGTTCGAGCAGGTCCGGCGTCGCCGCCTCGATGCGGGCCAGTCGGCGGGCGTACACCCACCGCGCCAGCGCGAACGGCCCGAGGATCAGGAGGGCGGCCTGGATGACGTAGTCGTCGGCGATGCGGACGTTGACGGTCGACGCCTGCAGCGCGGCGGGCAGGCGCAGCGCGAGCACCAGCACCGCGACGGGGACGGTGATGTAGAGGACGTAGCGGGGGTTCCATACCAGCGACTCCACCGGCGAGCGAAGCAGTTCGCGGACGGACTGGACGCGGTCGTAGAACCCGAGCCGGAGCCGGTTCGCCTCGTCGGCCGGAGCGACGCCGCCGTCGGTCACCTCCCGCCGGTCGGCCGCCGCGGTCGGCTTTCCGAACGTGGTCGTCTCGTGCCGGTCGAGCACGTCGGTCACGCCGAAGTCGGCGATACCGAGTGACTGGAGCTTGAGGTCGAGGTAGACGATGAACCCGACGTTGGCGAGCGGGATGACGAGGTACGCCATCAGCTGTAACAGCCACAGCGTGTCCGTCGTCGTCAGCCCGAACACGAGCAGGATGGTCATCAGGAACAGGACCGCGGCCACGAAGACGGTGACGTACGCCTCGGCGACCGTCGCCAGCCGCTCCAGTAAGTCAGCCTGGCGCTCGGCGGCCTCCTCGTGGTGGCGCTCGTACTGCTCGTAGAGGAACGACGACAGCGACTGGCCGCTCTGGAGCACGCTCCCGAGGTTCTCCGAGAACGTCCTGAACGTCTCGCTCGGCGTCCGGCGCGACATGTGCCGGAGCGCGGAGATCATGTCCCGGCCGAACAGGTCCATCTCCCGGACCGCGACGCCGACCTCCTTCGCCGCGTCGCCGTAGATGGCCTGATTCCGGGCCAGCACGCGCAACACGTCGGGGAACGCCATCCCGCCGCGGGAGAGGGCGTACGTGAACGCGATGGTGCGGGCCATCCCCGCGTCGATGTTCCGGGCCCGCACGTCCGCCCGGTTCTTGGGCTGTTCCCAGCGGACGAGGTACGTGAGGAGGGCGCTGAGGACGCCGGAGGCGATTCCGCCCGCGATCAGGACGTACAGCGTCTGGGTCGGCGTCAGGACGAGCTCGAAGTCGCGGATGCCGAACGCCGTCACCATCGTCGGGGGCAGCCCCTGCGCCAGCGTCACGAGGTCCGGGAGGACGAGCAGGAACCCGCCGACTGCGTACGCGCCGGCGACCGCTCCGGCGACGGCCGCCGCACCCGCGTACAGCAGCGTCCGGGACGCGTAGCCGCGGTACGTCTCGCCGACGTACGCCGCCTCGAGTTGGCGCTCGCGCCCCTCGGACTGTCCGACGTAGCGGCCGAACAGCCGGCGAGCGAGCCGCGTGACGTTTCGGTCGAACGTCTCGTCGACGGTGCTGTACAGCACCAGCGCGACGACGGCGGCGACGAGCGCGAGCGGGGCCAGTCCGATTGGGTTCAGGGCCATGTCAGGCTACCGCGTCGGCGTCGATACCGTCCATGACGCGCTCCTTGTCCGCGTAGTACTTGTTGACCATCGCCGTGAACTTCCGGTAGTCCGTGACGCCCTGTTCTCGAAGGTAGCGGAGGAAGCGCTGGCGGTCGCGCAGTTCCGTGAGCAGTTCGGACTGGGACCAGCCCCGCTCCTCGCGGATCTCGTCGAGCAGTTCGCTGTTGTTCTCGGTGAAGCGGTCCTCGGTCGCCCGCCAGCTGTAGGTGTTCGAGTAGTCGAGCTCGCCCGTCCGCTGGTCGATGCCCTCGATCTCCGCGAGCGTCTTCGCGCGGCGCACGCGCTCGCCGCCGGAGCGGCCGAGCACCTGCACGCAGAGGATATCGAGGCTCTGGACCATCGGCCGCGGGACGTTGATGGGTTCGTTTTCGAGGCGGTTGATGACCGTCTGGACGGAGTCGGCGTGCATCGTCGAGAACGTGGTGTGGCCGGTGTTCATCGCCTGGAACAGCGTGATGGCCTCCTCGCCGCGCACCTCGCCGACGATGATGTACTCCGGCCGGTGGCGCAGCGCGGAGCGAAGCAGGTCGTACATCGTGATGTCCGACTCGTCGAGGCGCTCGCGCGTGACCGAGGAGAGCCAGTTGTCGTGGTACAGCGACAGCTCGCGGGTGTCTTCGATGGAGAGCACCTTCGAGCGCGGCGGGAGGAACATCGCCAGCGCGTTCATCGACGTGGTCTTGCCGGCGGCGGTCCCGCCCGCGAAGATGAGCGACTTGTTGGACTCGATGGCGAGCCAGAGGTACGCGAGCATCTCCACGGAGAACGTGCCGTACTCCAGCAGGTCGATCGGCGTGAACGGCTCGTCGGCGTACTTCCGGATGGTGAAGGCCGACCCGCGCGGCGTCACCTCCTCGCCGAGCGCGAGTTCGATGCGCGAGCCGTCCGGCAGCGTCGTCGAGACGACCGGGTCGGAGACCGAGATGTGGCGGCCCGAGCGCTGGGCGAGCTGGATGACGAAGTCGTTCAGCTCCTGGGCGTCGTAGGTGACGTTCGTCTCGATGTCCGTGTAGCGGTCGTGATAGACGAAGATGGGGAGGCCCGCCCCGTCACAGGAGATGTCCTCGATGGCGGGGTCGTGCATCAGCGGGTCGATGTGGCCGTAGCCCTGGAACGACCGGTAGAGGTAGTAAAACAGCCGGTAGAACGTCTCCGGCTCGATGACGACGCCGTACTCCTCGAGCCTCGCCGCCAGTTCCTCCTTGAGGACGCGCTCGGGGGCCGTGTCGACCTCCTCGCGGTAGATGAGCGGGATGCGGATGTCTTCGAACAGCCGGTCGAGCAGGTCCCGTTCGATGGGGGAGAGCGACGGCTCGACGACGTGATACCGGTTCTCGTCTCGCTCCGGGTCGTGGTTGATGGAGACGAACGCGAAGGGGGCGTTCAGCCAGTAGCGTTCGAGTTCGTGGTAGCCGTCCAGACCGTCGAACTCGACGAGGCGGCCGTGGCGGGCGGAGTCGTAGTTCGCCGTCGGGACGGCCGACCCGGAGAGGACCGTCGCCGTCCGCAAGAGCCACGACCGGACGTGGCCCAGCGGGTCGGAGACGATATCGCCGGGGTCTGGTGGTTCTGGGTTCGACATCGGTGGTCTGATGGGGCGACAGCACGGCGTCCCCAGAGTCTACCCCCTGCTATCGGATGCTCCTACTTAAATTCGCTCGCCAAATTATCACGCGTACAATCGCCAGCGGTCGGCGGACCGGACAGACGGCCGCCGCGGTTCCGTCCGCTCGGTCCGACTGGGCGCGTGACTCAGGCCCGGTCGACGGTCAACAGGAGCGCCGAGAGGACGAGGGCGACGAACGGCCCGACGGGAACCGTGACGCCGGGGAACGAGGCGACGAACAGTCCGCTGGCCGCCAGCGTCGCGAGGCCGACGAGCCCGAGCAGGACGCCGAACACCCTGACCGGGTCGACCGGGAGCGCCGCCTCGACGCGGTCCTCGGCGCTGTAGTAGGCGAGGCTGAGGCCAAGCGGGAGGAGATAGAGGGCGAGCGCCGCGGTGGCGATGGTCCCCGCGAGCGCCAGCGACGCGGACTGCTGGAAGCCGCCGATCTGCCAGGTCCAGAGGAACGGGCGCTCGCCGGTGAGGGTCGCGCCGAAGATGAACTGGAAGCGAAAGGGCAGGAACCGCAGGGCGACGACGGTCACGCGCTGGACCTCGAACAGGGACACCGACCAGGGGGCGAGCCCCACGAGCCAGGTCGCGAGCACCGCGAACTCGCCGGCGTACTCGGATTTCACCCACGCCATGCTACTGTCAGAGCGTGCACCGGCCCGGTAAAAGCTACCGATACCGGCGGTCGCCTCGCCGTTACGTTCATTTGGCCGGGAGACGTACCGGTAGATACCGGAATGAGGCGTGATTACTTCACCGTCGACATCCAGGCCGCAGCCGCCGAAGACGACGCCCCGACGCTCTCGATCGAGTACGACGGGCCGACAGCGGAACTCAGCGAACGCCTCACCACAGTAGCGGGGGAGACGCTCGACGCGGGGGAGATCGACGTGACCTTCCGCCGTCAGCCCGACGCGGACGCGGGGGTGCTGTCGCTGACGAACCGACACACAGGCGAGTACCTCTTCGAGGCCACCGCGCCGGCGGCCGACATCGAGTCGCTCGTCACCGCCGCGGAGGGCAGCGAACGCCCCTCGTTCGAAGTCAGGCTGGCCGTCAGCGAGGACGACACGCGCGTCTACGAGAAGCGCACGCTGCTCGTCTACGACCACGACGGGAGCCTGCTGCGCGGACAGAGCCTGATTCCCGGCGGCGTCGAACTGTAGCGTCGCGCACTTCTCCCACGCGGTGCTCGGACCGCTTTCACCGCTCTCAGACCCGCTCGACCAGCGCCGGGAGCGCCTCCGTCACGTCCGCTCGGAGGACGAAGGCGGCGTCGCCGTCGCGCGGGGTCTCGTCGTAGTTCACCACGACGAGCGTCGCGCCCGCGTCGGCCGCGATTTTCGGCAGGAGCGACGCCGGTCGGACCGACAGCGACGAACCGACGGCGAGGAACACGTCGCTGTCGCGGGCGAGACGCTGGGCCTCGTTCATCGCCGCGTCGGGGAGCGCCTCGCCGAACAGGACCACGTCGGGCCGGTAGACCCCGCCGCAGTCACACCGTGGCGGGAGGTCGCCGTCGGCCGCCTGCTCGAACACCGGGTCGGCGGGCCGGCGGTCGCCGCAGTCGTCGCAGGAGACGTATCGGTGCGTCCCGTGCAGTTCCACGACGCGCTCGGTCCCGGCCGCGTCGTGCAGGCCGTCGATGTTCTGGGTCAGGACCGCGTCGAGGTGGCCCGCCGATTCCAGTTTTACCAGCGCCTCGTGAGCGGCGTTTGGCTCCGGGTCGAGGTCGCCGTAGATGGACTCGCGCAGCGAGAGCCGGTCGGCCCAGAACCCGGCCGGGTCGGCGTCGAGGCGCCGCCGGTGGAAGTCCATCGGGTCGTGGCGGTCCCAGACGCCGTCCTCGCCGCGGAAGGACGGGATTCCGGAGGCCGTCGAGACCCCCGCTCCGGTGAGCGCGACGGCCGTCTCGGCGGTTCCGAGCGCTTCGGCCACGGCGTCGAGTGTCTCGTCGGTCACGGACGGGCGTAGGGCGGCCGGAGCCAAAACTGCACCTGTCACGCTCATCTGGATGTTCGTCGATATTTTCGGCGGATAACCGACCGTTCGATGTATCTCGAACTCGAGCCGGCGCTGCCGAGCGTTCGATAAAGACGGATTTAAATCGTCACCGCTCGCCTGTCCGCATGACATGCGCTTGCACGAATACCAGGCGAAGCAAGTCTTCGCTGACGCGGGAGTTCCCACGCCCGCATCGCAGCTAGCTACAACGGTGGACGAGGCCGTCGACGCGGCCGAAGAGATCGGGTATCCGGTCGCCATCAAGGCACAGGTCCACGTCGGCGGCCGCGGCAAGGCCGGCGGCATCAAGCTCGTCGAGAACAAGGAGGAGGCCGAAGAGGCCGCCGACGCCATCCTCGGGATGGACCTCAAGGGCTACCACGTCTCGAAGGTCCTCGTCGAGGAGGCCGTCGACTTCGTCAACGAACTGTACGTCGGCGTGACGATGGACCGCGGCGAGGGCGAGCCGGTCGCCATGGTCTCGACGAAGGGCGGCGTCAACATCGAGGAGGTCGCCGAGGAGAACCCCGACGCCATCGCACGCGAGCACATCGACCCCGCGTTCGGGATGCACCCCTTCCAGGCCCGGAAGGTCGTCTACGAGGCCGGCGTCGACCGCGACGTCGCCAACGACGTGGCGAGCGTCCTGACCACGCTCTACCAGCTCTGGGACGACCGCGACGGCAGCGACGTCGAGGTCAACCCGCTGATGATCACGAGCGACGACGAGGTCATCGCGGCCGACGCCGTCATGAACATCGACGACGACGCGCTGTTCCGCCAGCCCGAAATCGCGGAGATGGGCGAGGAGGCCGCGGAGGGCGACGAGCTCGAACAGAAGGCCGACGAGTACGGCTTCGACTACGTCCGACTCGACGGAAACGTCGGCATCATCGGCAACGGCGCTGGCCTCGTGATGACGACGCTCGACCTCGTGGACTACTACGGCGGCGAGCCCGCCAACTTCCTCGACGTGGGCGGCGGCGCGAAGGCCGATCGCATCGCGAACGCCCTCGACATGGTGTTCTCCGACGACAACGTCGACTCGGTCGTCTTCAACATCTTCGGCGGCATCACCCGCGGTGACGAGGTCGCCAACGGCATCAACCAGGCCTTAGAGCAGTTCGACGAGATTCCGAAGCCCGTCACCGTCCGCCTGGCCGGCACGAACGCCGAGGAGGGGATGGAGATTCTGAACGAGGACCTGGTCACGGTCGAGCACACGCTGGAGGACGCCGTCCAGCGTGCAGTCGAATACGCGAAGGAGGTGGAAGCATGAGTGTGCTAGTCGACGAAGACACGCGCGTCGTTGTACAGGGAATCACCGGCGGTGAAGGGAAGTTCCACACCGAACAGATGCTGGAGTACGGCACCAACGTCGTCGCCGGGGCCGTCCCCGGCCGCGGCGGGCAGGAGGTCGCCGGCGTCCCGGTCTACGACACGGTCCAGCAGGCCGCCCGCGAGGAGGACGCCAACGCCTCCGTCGTGTTCGTGCCGCCCGCGTTCTCGGCCGACGCCTGTTTCGAGGCGCTGGACGCGAAGGGCATCGACCTCGTCGTCGCCATCACCGAGGGCATCCCGACCCAGGACATGGCGCGGGTCTACCGCAAACAGCAGGAGACCGACACGCACCTCGTCGGCCCGAACTGCCCCGGCGTCATCACGCCCGGCGTCGCCAAGCTCGGCATCCTGCCCGGCAACATCTTCTCCGAGGGGAACGTCGGCCTCGTCTCCCGCTCGGGCACGCTGACCTACCAGGTCGTGGACAACCTCACCGACCGCGGCCTCGGCCAGACGACCGCCATCGGCATCGGCGGCGACCCCATCATCGGGACGGACTTCATCGACGCCCTCGAACTGTTCGAGGCCGACCCCGACACCCACGCCGTCGTCATGTGCGGCGAAATCGGCGGCGAGGACGAGGAGGAGGCCGCCCGCTTCATCGGCCAGAACATGGACACGCCCGTCGCCGGCTTCATCGCCGGCCGCACCGCCCCGCCGGGCAAGCGCATGGGTCACGCCGGCGCTATCGTCTCCGGGTCCGGGACCGGGACCGCCGAGTCGAAGATCACCGCGCTTGAGAACAACGGCGTGCCGGTGGGCGACACGCCGGAGGAAGTCGCGGACCACATCGAAGACCTGCTGTAGGCCAGCGACGGTTTCTTGTCTCCCGTTTTCGTAGTGTCGCCAAATGACGACTGCTCGCGGCTCCGTCGTTCTCGTCGTCGGTAGCGAAGCGACTGCGCGCGCCCCGGACCTGACCGACGCGTTCGACGGCTCCCCGGTCTCGGTCGAAGCGGTCGCCGAGCCGGCAGCCGTCCGGGACCGCCTCGCCGACGGGTCGGTTAGAGCCGTCGTCGTCGGGGACGGTGAGACCGACGGCCTCGACGTGTTCGAGTCGCTGCGGGCCGTCGACGACGCGGCCCCCGTCGTCGTCCTCGCCGCGAATCCGGACCCGGACCGCGTGGAGACCGCGCTGACGGCCGGCGTCACGGACTACCTGCCCGCCGACGTGGACGCGGACCTGCTGGCCGCGCGGCTCGACGCCTACGCGAAGCGCTGGCCGACGGACTGGCGGGCCGCGACGGCGCTGTGGGACGACATCTCCAGCGGCATCTCACACGACGCGAAGAATCCGCTCAACGTCGTCATGGGAAGACTCGACCTGATGGAGATTGGCGAGCCACACGAGGAGCCGCTGCGGCGGTCGGTCGACCGCGTGGAGTCGTTTCTCACCGACCTCTCGCGCATCGGGAGCGTCGGCCGTCCGGTCACCGACCCGGAGGAAGTCTCGCTCGCCGAGGCCGCCAGGGACGCCTGGTCGGCGGCCGACCGCGGGGGCGCGACGCTCAGGGTGTCGACCGAGGCGACGGTCGACGCCGACTCGGACCGCCTGCGCCTGCTGTTCGAGCGCCTGTTCGACAACGCCGTCGACCACGGCGGCGAGGGCGTGACGGTGACGGTCGGCGACGGGGACGGTGGCTTCTTCGTGGCCGACGACGGCCCCGGAATCCCCGGCGACGAGCGCGAGGACGTGTTCGAACTGGGGTACGGAACGACGCGGGACGGCGAGGGCTACGGGCTCTTCTTCGTCCGAGCGATCACTCGTGCCCACGGCTGGACCGTCGGCGTCGGAGAGAACGCGGACGGCGGGGCCCGAATCGACGTAGCCGTCTCGGCGTAACGCGGTTTGGCGGCTCGGTCTAGCGCCGCTGTCTCGCCGAGGTGGCGTCGACTCGAACCGTCTGGGGGACCAATCAATCTGACGACCATTACTGGTCAGTAATCGTAGTCTTTCACACACTGAAAATCGACCGACGGCGGAACGGTCTAATCTTCCGACAACGGAAAGAAGGGGCCGTGAACGTTCCGGTATCGCTATAAGGGTTGACTCAGTACACTCGAATATGACTCATATTTGTCGGAACTGCAAGCAGACCTTCGGGACAGAGCTCGAACTCGAACTCCACCGGGACACGTGTTCGGCCGGCCAGCTCTATTGCGACGAATGCGGCGAGCGGTTCACGGAGCGAGCGGCGACGGAGGACGGCTGGCACTATCGATGCCCGAACGAGGACTGCGACGGCTCCGGAATCGACGACGACATCCACAAAGTATCCGACGCACGCGTCGCGAAACAGTAGACACCTTCACGGCCCACGTACCCGTCGCGCATCACGACCGCTCGCAGCGGTCGCGCCGATTCGCCGAGCCGTTCTGACGGCCAACGACCTTATCCCGGTCTGTTCCGATGTGTTGTAACGAGTGAGCCCGGAATCACCTGCGCACCGACCCGCCGTGACGTACGTCCCGAAGGTCATCCAGGGAGTCGGCGCGTTACTCTTGCTGGCCCACGTGGGGTCGGTACTCTACTTCTTCGGGCTCCCAACAGGCGTCACTCTCTCGTTCGATTACGCCCTCGGCCTGCTGTCGGCCTCCCCGTTCGCACTGACTATCGTAGTCGCCGCCAGATGGGTCGAACGCGCGGACCTGTCGCCGACGCAGTACCCCCGAATCGGAGCGTGGTTCGCCGGGGGACTCGGCGGATTCCTGCTGTTGAATCTGGCGATGATCGCCGCCTGGCCGACCGGTACGATTGGCGGCGACCTCGGCTGGGCGCTGTTCGCCGCGGCCGTCGGCGGCGCTGGCGGACTCGTCGTCGGGGTGTTCGAGGCGCGAGCGATCGCCCGCGCCGTCGAGGCCGAGCGACACCGACTGCAGCGGGCGGCCGTCGAACGGCGCAACGAGCGCCTGGACGAGTTCGCCTCCCTCGTCGCTCACGACCTCCGGAACCCGCTTGAGGTCGCGTCGGGGAACGTCGAACTCGTCCGGGCGGAGCACGACGCCCCGCGTCTCGACACCGCCGCTGCCGCGCTCGACCGCATGGGGACGATCATCGACCAGACGCTGCTTCTGGCCCGGAGCGGACACGACATCAGCGACATCGAGGCGGTCGACCTTCGGGGCCTAGTCGACCGGTGCTGGCAGTCGGTTCCAACGGCGGACGCGACGCTTCGAAACGATGTGACCCACGCTATCGAGGCCGACCCGGACCGCCTGCGCCACCTGTTCGAGAACCTCTTTCGAAACGCTGTGGAGCACAGCTCCACAGGCAGTCAGAACGCGTGCGACGGCGAACAATCCGGAGAGCTGACGATCCGCGTCGGCTCGACCGACGGCGGCTTCTACGTGGCCGACGACGGCCCCGGGATACCGGCGGCGAAGCGCGAGGCCGTGCTGGAAGACGGCTACTCGACCGCGGACGGCGAGGGCGGGTTGGGGCTGGCCATCGTCCAGCGGATCGCCGACGCTCACGGGTGGGAACTGGCCGTGACCGAGAGCGAGACGGGCGGAACCCGGTTCGAGGTCACGGGCGTCGACAGTCGGGACCCAGCGGCGATACCCGCCTCTGAGGCCACGCTCGAAGCGTGACCGGTTCGGACGGGGCGACGAGCGGTTGCTCGGGTGTAGACAGGTCAGTTCCGCTCGCGGGCAATCGCTTCGATACGCCGACAGGCCCGCGCACAGACCGGCGCGTAGCCGGCCGCCAGCGGCGGAATCTCGAAGCCGACGACGGAGCCGCCCTCCCGCTCCTCGACGAAGTGACCCGTCGCCGGGAGGCGCGCCACGTCCCACGTCCAGCGGTGGTCCCGGCAGGCCGTCACCTCGAACGGGAGCCAGACCGTCCCGGCGACTCGAACTCGGCCGGTCGTCCCGCGTTCGACGTATCGGTCGGCGCAGTCCACGGCCGAGACCGACGGGCCCCACTCCGGCCAGCGGTGGGTGTCGGTCAGCACGTCCCAGACCGCCGCGGCGGGAGCCGTCGTCTCGCGGCGGACGACGAGCCGGCGGCCGTCCGGTGTCCGTTCGAGCGCGGCGGTCGCGTCGCCGAGTCCGAGTGCCATTATCAGAATGGATAGGGCGGAGCCAAGGTATAGGTTGGTCCGTTTGCAAGCCTCGCCAAGATGATCGAAGCCCGGGATATTCGCAAGGAGTACGGCGGTTTCGTCGCCGTACAGGGCAGTACGTTCTCGGTGGACCGCGGCGAGGTGTTCGGCATCATCGGGCCGAACGGGGCCGGCAAGACGACGACGCTGAAGATGCTCGCGGGCCTGCTGGAGCCGACGAGCGGGCACGCGGAAATCGCGGGCCTCGACACGGAGACCGCCGAGATGCGACAGCGCCTCGGGTTCCTCCCGGAGGAGTCGCCGCTGTACGAGGAGATGACGCCCGTCTCGTATCTGGAGTTCTTCGCGGACCTCTACGACGTGCCGGCCGACGTGGCCGAAGAGCGCATGCACGACACGCTGGACGAACTGGAACTGGAACACCGCGACCGCAAGCTGGGGGACATGTCCAAGGGGATGAAGCGGAAGGTCGCCATCGCCCGGTCGCTCATCAACGACCCCGACGTGCTCATCTACGACGAGCCGGCGTCGGGGCTGGACCCGCTGACGACCAACTACGTCATCGAGTTCACCGAACAGCTCGCCGAGGCGGGCAAGACCATCGTCTTCTCGGCGCACAACCTCTTTCACGTCGAGTCCATCTGCGACCGCGTCGCCATCATGAACGAGGGCCATATCGTCGCCAGGGGCGACCTCTCGGAGCTCCAGGCCGAGTACGGCCACACGCGCTACCACGTCTACACGACCGTCGACGTGCCCGACGCGGTCAGGGAGAACGGCACCTACCGGCGGGTCGTCGAAAGCATGGACGCCGTCGAGGAGACTCGCGAGCGGGCCGAAGCGGCCGACGGCGACGTGGTCGACATCCGGACGGAGGAGTCCAGTCTGGAGGAGGTGTTCCTCAACGTCGCGGAGGCGGGGACCGCGGGCTCGCGCTACGTCGAGGGGGACGCCGAGTAGATGCGACCGCGGACGCTACTGCGGATCGCGAAGTGGGAAGTGACGAAGAACGCCGGCGGGGTGGACCGCCGCACGCTCGCCGTGATGGCGCTGGCGCTCGTCGCGATGGGCGCGGTCGCGGCGGTCGCGGTCAGCGGCGGCGGTGGCGCGGGCATGGACGCGGGAATCTACCGCATCGGCGTCGACGACGACAGCCCGTACCGCGACGTGGCGGCCGACGACCCGACGTTCGCGGTCCGTGAGCCTGACCCCGCGGCCGTCGAACGCCACGAGCAGGAACTGCTCTACCGCGGGACTCGACTCAGAAGCGTCCCGCGGACGGCGAAAGAGCGGGCCGCGCTCGCGGAACTCCGCTCCAGCACAGAGGGGTACAACGACCGGACGATGGCCGGCGACGACAACCGCACCGCCGCGTTCCCGGTGTCCGTGACGCTCGTCTACGCCCAACAGAACGGGAGCAGCGCGCTCGACCCGCGGAGCGGGTCGGACGGTGACGGGAGCGCGGACGGCGGGAGCGGCGCGGACGGCTCCGGTGGCAACAGCGGGAGCGGCGACGGGTCGGCGGCCGGCGGCAGCGGCGGCTCGTCGACGAGCGGCGGCACGGGCGAGGCGGCGGGCGGTAGCGGCGCGGACCTCGGCGCGCTCGGTGCGCGCCTGACCGGCGAGGTGCAAGGGGGCACGCCGTCGGACATCTCGCCGCCGTTCCCGTTCGAGTCGCTCGTGCTCGCGTTCCTCTACGTCGTCCCGATGAACTTCGTCATCCAGGCCTACGGCTCGTCGATGCTCTCAGAGCGGCTGAACCGCCGGGGGGAACTCCTGCTCGTGACCCCCGCATCTCGCGGCGACATCATCGGCGGCAAGACGCTGCCGTACCTGCTCGGGGCAGTCGGCGTGACGGCGCTCATCACCGCCGCGTTGCGGTTCGGCGGCGTCGCGCCGTCCGGAAGCTACATCGCTGTGCTGGCGGTCGTCCCGCTCGTCGTGCTGTTCCTCGCGGCGACGTTCTGCGGCGCGATGTTCGCCCGCTCGTTCAAGGAACTCACCTTCGTCACGGTGACGGTGACGGTGACGCTGACCTCCTACGCGTTCGTCCCGGCCATCTTCACCGACGTGACGCCCATCGCGCTCATCTCGCCGCTCACGCTGGTCGTGATGGACCTCACCGGCCGGGCGATTCCGCTCTCCTCGCTCGTCTTCTCGACGACGCCGCCCCTGCTGACCGGGCTGGTCCTGTTCGGCCTGGGGGCCGGCCTCTACCGCGAGGAGGACCTGTTCACCCAGCGCCCCATCCCGCTGAAGGTGCTCGACGCGCTGGCCGGACGCATCACGTCGCGCCGGAGCGCGCTGAAGATGAGCGTCTTCCTGTTGCCGCTGGTCGTCGTCGCCGAACTGGCCGCCGTCGCCTTCCTGTTCGTCCTCGACTCCGTCTCGCTGAACGTCTTCGGGACGAACCAGTCGCTCGGCGTCGTCCTCGCGCTCGGCGTCATCGTCGTCATCGAGGAGGTCGCCAAGAGCCTGCACGTCTACGCCGGCTACGAGCACGCCCGCTACGAGCGGACGCTCCGGTCGGCGCTCGCCGTCGGCGCGCTCTCGGGGCTGGGCTTCTTCGTCGCGGAGAAGGGCCTGCTCATCGCGCGCCTCTCGAACCTGGAGACGCTTCCCATCGGCGAGGCGGCGCTCCAGGGGACGGTCCTGCCGGCCGGCCTGCCGCTGTGGGTCGCGGGCCTGCTGTTCCTGTTCCCGCTCGCGCTGCACGCGGTGACGGCGGCCATCTCGTCGGTGGGGGCGAGCCGCGGCTGGCGCGCCTACCTCGGCGGCCTCGGCCTCGCCGTCGTCGTCCACTTCGCCTACAACCTCGCGGTGGTGAGCACCCTTGTCTGACGACCGCCCGCTCTGGCGCGACCCGCGGCTCGTCGTCGCCCGCCGGGACGTCCGGTCACTCTCCCGCGAGAAGACCATCGTGCTGGCCCTGCTCATCCAGCTGTTCGTCGCGGCGTTCTCGTCGTTCCTCGTCGTCGGCCTCACGTCGCTGTACGACCCGAGTTCGGTCTCGGCCGGCGAGGTCGAACTGGCCGTCACCGGCGACGCCCGCGAGGAACTGGAGGCCGCCGCGGCGCGACAGGAGCGCGCCAGCGTCACGGTCTTCGAGAGCGAGAGTGCCGCGCAGCGCGCGTTCGAGCGCCGGGAGGTGGACGCGGTACTGCGCGGCGACTACGTCCCGTCGGCCGAGGGACCGGGGCGGCGCATCGGCGTCACGGCGACGGTCCCCGAGGGGAGCATCCGGTCGACGCTCATCGTCGTGGAGGTCCGGCGGGTCCTCAGCGCGCTCGAACGACAGGAGCGCGTCGAGCGGACGGTCCACCTCGACGAGCCGCCCGTGCCGCTGCCGCGCTCGGTCAGCGCGAGCCAGTACTTCGGCTTCACCTACACCATCCTGATACCCCTGCTCCTGTTCCTCCCGGCGTTCATCAGCGGCTCGGTGGTCGTCGACACGGTCACCGAGGAGATCGAGCGCGGGACCCTCGAACTGCTGCGTGTCGCCCCGGTGTCGCTGCTCGACATCGTCGACGGGAAGGCGCTCGGGATGGTCCTGCTCGCCCCCGTCCAGGCGCTGCTGTGGGTCGCCCTGCTGTCCGCGAACGGCATCGCCGTCTCGAACCTGGCGGCGATTACGCTGTTCGTCACGGCCGTCGCCGTCGTGGTCGTGACCCTCGGCGTCGTCCTGGGCATCACGCTCCAGCGGCGTCGGCCCGCACAGTTGCTCTACTCGGTGCTGACGCTGGTCGTCTTCGGCGGGGCCGTCCTCCTGCCAGAGCACCCGGCGACGACGGTGGCGAAACTGGCCGTCGACAGCCCGACGCTGGTGACGTACGGGCACGTCGCGGGGACGGTGGCCGTCGCCGTCGCCGGCTACGCGCTGGCCCGGGTCTACGTCGACCGCGTGGCCGCCGAGGCGCTCTGACGCGCCGAACCTTTTTCGCCGACGCGCTCGCGGGTCCGGGTATGGAGTACACCACGCTCGGCTCGACCGGGATGGAAGTCAGCCGCATCTGCCTGGGGTGCATGAGCTTCGGGACCTCGGAGTGGCGCGACTGGGTGCTCGACGAGGACGAGAGCCGCGAGATCATCGAGCGCGCCATCGACCTCGGCATCAACTTCTTCGACACGGCCAACGTCTACTCGCTCGGCGAGTCCGAGCGGATTCTCGGGACGGTGCTCGACGACTACGACCGGGATTCGCAGGTCGTGGCGACGAAGGGCTTCGGGGAGATGCGCGAGGACGACCCCAATTCGAGCGGGCTCTCGCGCAAGGCGCTCGAACAGGAGCTGTCGAACTCGCTGGACCGACTGGGCATGGAGACGGTCGACCTCTATCAGACCCACCGCTGGGACTACGACACGCCCATCGAGCAGACGCTCCGGGCGCTCGACGACGCGGTGCGGCGCGGCCAGACGCGGTACGTCGGCGCGTCGTCGATGTGGGCCCACCAGTTCGCCGAGGCGCTGCACGCGTCGGACCGACTGGACCTGGAGCGGTTCCAGACGATGCAGAACCACTACAACCTCCTCTACCGAGAGGAGGAGCGCGAGATGCTCCCGCTGTGCGAACGGGAAGGCGTCGGCGTCGTGCCGTGGAGCCCGCTGGCCCGCGGGTACCTCGCACGGCCTCACGAGGATGTCGAGGCGACCACGCGCGGCGAGACAGACGACTACGCCCGCGGCCACCCGTACTTCGAAGGCAACGGCCGCACGGTCAACGAGCGCGTGCAGGAACTGGCCGACGAGTACGACGCCTCGATGGCCCAGATCGCGCTCGCCTGGACACTCCACAAGGACTGGGTGGACGCCCCCATCGTCGGGACGAGCAGCATCGAGCACCTGGAGGAGGCCGTCGCGGCGCTCGACATCGACCTCGACGACAGCGACGTGGCGTGGCTCGAAGAGCCCTACGAACCCGTTCGGGTTTCGGGCCACGAGTGAGCGGGACCAGCGCCCGACTGCTCTCCGGGGAGTGAGCGCCGCTGAGGGCCGTTCTCGCGTACTGGTAGCCGAGCGTACATTTATGTCGGTCGGCGTTCGACGATTATACACGGTGGATGGTACCAATGAACAAGCAAGGCTCGGACCGGGCCGACCCCGACAGCGGGCGACCGCTCTGTGAGTCAGCCACCAGCCTGGAGCACTGGCTGACGAGCGTCGTGGGCCTCGGGTTGGCGCTGGCTGTCGGCGTCGCCTTCTACGTGCCCATCGTCGAAACGGCTGCAGCGCTGGAGGTCCTCTCGACGACGGCGATGGTGTTCCTGTTCACGGCGCTGTGGCTCGTTCTCTGGGGGACGCTCGAACTGGCCTGGGAGTGGCGCGCCGGGCGCGTCCACCGCTGACCAGACGCTGACCGCGGGACCGCCCGCTCAGCCGCGAACGGCTTCGGCGACGCGCCCCATCGCCTGGAAGTCGTCGTCGGAGTACGCGATGAGGCGTACGTCCGTCAGCGAGTCCGGTTGGAACGCGTCGATTTCCTCGCAGATGATTCGCACGCCGTCCTCGAAGTCGAAGCCGGCGATGCCACAGCCGACGGCCGGGAAGACGACGGACGTACAGTCCAGCGCGTCGGCCTCCGCCAGCGCGTTCCGCACCGCGTCGCGGATGCTTTCGGCCGTCGCCTGCCCGCCCGGCGGCATCGCGGCGGCGTGGATGACGTACTCCGCGTCGAGGTCGTAGGCGTCGGTCGTGGCGACGCCGCCGAGGTCGACGGGCCCCTTCGCGACGGCCTCGTCGTTCAGGCCGGAGCCGGCCGCGCGCTTGAGCGCGCCGGCGACGCCCGACCCCATCCGCAGGCTCGTGTTCGCGGCGTTGACCAGCGCGTCCGCCGACTGTGCAGCGATGTCGCCCTGAATCACCTCGAACTCCATACGCGGACAATCGGCGGAATCGGTCAAAGTTCTTGGTGACGACGGGCCGCGAGCCAACGACGGTCGGTGCGCTCGCCCCGCTACACTGATGACCGTGTCGGCCGCAGTGTCGATGTGGGAGGACTACGCCCGCTCGAAGCGACGCTCGCAGACGTGTGTTTCTGTCACTGGCCCGTAGTCCGCGAGCGCGTGCGAGCGGCGGTCCCGGACTGGCTCGCCGTCGAGACGGCAGACGGCGACGCCTGGGTGTCGGCGGTCGCGGCGACCGTCGAGCGCGTCGACCTGTTCGGCGTCACGGTCTCTCGCCCGGCGGAGGTTCTGACGGTGCGGACCTACGTCCGCGGGCCCGCCGGACAGCGCGGCGTCGTCGTCCTCGCGCTGTACGGAGACGACGCGCGGACGCGAACGGCTCTCTCCGAACTGTTTCGCGTGACGCCCGGCGACGCCGTGCCGCGGACGCTGCCGACGAGCGAGCGGCGGCGCGTGCTCGACGACGGCGACCGCCGGCTGTTCGAGTGCCGCTACGAGGCGTCCGGGGAGGCGGTGGGTCTCCCGCCGGACTCGCTGGCGTCGTTCCTCGTAGACCGGCAGCGGTATTTCGCGACGGGACCGCTAGGGACGCGCCTGGTCGGGAGCATGGGCCACGACCCCTGGCGACTCGACCGGGTCGACGCCACCGTGACCGGCGCGCCGCTCGCGCCGGTAGAGTTGTCAATAAAAGAGACTGAATCACTCGTCCATCACAGCCCCGGGGTCACGCTCTCGCTCGCTCCGCCCACGGTCGCATGACCTGCAAAGCGCTCTCCTTGCAATATAAGTACCGACACATCGTCTGGTACACAAGGACTCAATCGCGCTCATGTCATCTATAAATACTATTCGGACGCTCGTCGTCGACGACAGCGACTTCTTCGCGGAGATGACGGCCGATACGCTCACCCAGGAACACGACATCGATGCGGTCGCCGCGACGGGTGCGTCAGAGGCCCTCGAACGGCTGGAGGCGGGCGGGTTCGACTGCGTCGTCAGCGACTACGAGATGCCCGAGATGGACGGACTGGAACTGCTCGATGCGATCCGGGACGACAACCCGTCGATCCCGTTCATCCTCCTGACCGGTCGCGGCGACGAGGAGACGGCGAGTGCCGCCATCGCCGCCGGCGTCGCCGACTACCTCCTGAAACTCGAAGTCGTCGAGGACAAGCAGTACGGCCGGCTGGCGAACCGCATCGAGAACGTCGTCTCGCAGGACCGGACCCGCAAGAAGTTCGAGTCGCTGGTCGCGGACTCGCCCGACGGCATCGTTCACCTCACCATCGACGGCCGAATCCTCTCGGTGAACCCCTCGATGACCGACCGGCTGGGCGCGGACGCCGCTGACCTCGCCGACCGGAACCTCCGGGACGTGATGGACAGCGAGGTGGCCGATCAGCGCATCGAAGCCGGCAGGCGAGCGGTCGAGACCGGCGAGGCGTCCCGGAGCGAGGACGCCGTCGGCGAGCGCCACTACCAGAACCAGTACATCCCCGTCGACAGCTACCGCGAGAGCGACACCTTCCAGCTCGTCTCCCGCGACATCACCGACCGCATCGAGCGCCAGCGCAAACTCGAGCGCCAGAACGAGCGCTTAGAGGAGTTCGCCAGCGTCGTCAGCCACGACCTCCGGAATCCGCTCAACGTCGCCCAGAGCGCGCTCGACCTCCTCGACGTGGACGGCGAGGAGAACGCCGACCTGGTGGGCAAGATCGACCGGTCGCTGGACCGGATGGGGTCTATCATCGAGGACGTGCTCACGCTGGCTCGACAGGGGCGGACCGTCGACGACCCACAGGAGGCGGAACTGGAGACGCTCGCTTCGACCGCCTGGAACTGGATCGAGGCCGAGCAGTCGTCGCTGGCCGTCGCGTCCAGCGCCGAACTCGAAGCCGACCGGGGCCGCGTCCAGGACCTCCTCGCGAACCTGTTCCGGAACGCCATCGAGCACAACGACGGCGAGGTCGAGATAGAAGTCGGCCTGCTCGTCGGTGAGGACACCGGCTTCTACGTCGCCGACGACGGCAGCGGCGTCAGCGATGACGCCGACGCGGTGTTCGAGATGGGATACACCTCCAGCGATGACGGGACCGGCTTCGGCCTCGCCATCGTCGAGCAGGTCGCGGAGGCCCACGGGTGGTCGGTCGACCTGACCGACAGCGCGAGCGGCGGCGCGCGCTTCGAGGTGACCGGCGTCGACCTGCGGAACTGAGACGGACTTTTCCCTCCGCGCCCCCGAGTACCGTCGATGATACTCGACGGGATGGTCGTCGACCTCGACGGAACCGTCTACCACGGCGACGCGCCGCTGCCGGGAGCCGACGCGGCCATCGACGCCATCAGAGACCGCGGCATCGACATCTGCTTCTTCTCGAACAATCCGATCCACGACGGCCGGGAGTACGTGGAGCGGCTCCGGGGAATGGGCATCGACGCCCGCGAGGGCGAGGCCTGTTCCTCGGGCGTCGTCACCCGCGAATACCTGGACGAGGAACACGCCGGTGACGACGTGTTCCTCATCGGCAGCGACCGGCTCCGCGGGCTCGTCGAGCGGACGGGCGCGAGGCTGGCCGCGGACCCGGCCGACACCGACGTGCTGCTGGCGTCGTGGACCGACGGCTTCCACTACCGCGACATGGTCGACGCGCTCCGGGCCGTCGACGACGACACCGCCTTCCTCGGGACCGACCCGGACCGCACCTTCCCCGGCGAGAACGGCGACCCGGTCCCCGGCTCCGGCGCCATCATCCGGGCGGTCGCCAGCGTCGTCGGTCGGGAGCCGGACCGCATCCTCGGCAAGCCCTCGGACGCGGCCGCGGAGGCCGCCCTGGACCGCCTCGGCTGTGCGGCGTCGGACTGCCTGGTCGTCGGCGACCGCCTCGACACCGACATCGCCATGGGCGAGCGACACGGGATGACCACCGTCCTCGTGCGCACCGGCGTCACCGACGACGCCGCGCTCGAACGGAGCGACGTGACGCCGGACTACGTCGTCGACTCGCTGGCGGACATCGACGACGTGCTCGCCGCACTCGACGAATGACAGGACGCTGGTAATTCTCCTGCGGCTTTATCTTCGCCCCGGGCGTACCACCGGGTGGTGATACCGATGGGCAAAGACATCCTCATGATCGTCGGCGATTTCGGTGAAGACCTCGAGATAATGGTCCCGTTCCAGGCCCTCCAGATGGTGGGCCACGACGTGGACGCGGTGTGTCCCGAGAAGGAGGCCGAGGAGACCATCAAGACGGCGGTCCACGACTTCCGCGGCGACCAGACCTACATGGAGTCCCGCGGGCACGACTTCGCCCTGAACGCGACGATGGCCGACGTGACACCGAGCGAGTACGACGCCCTCGTCGTCCCCGGCGGGCGCGCCCCGGAGTATCTCCGGACCTACGACGCGGTCATCGAGGCCGTACAGCACTTCTTCGAGGAGGACAAGCCCGTCGCGGCGCTGTGTCACGGGCCGCAGATTCTCGCCGCCGCTGACGTCCTCGACGGCTACGAGATGACCTCCTATCCGGCCTGTCGCGCCGAGTGCGAGGCCGCCGGCTGTTCGTGGGTCGACGGCGTCGTCACCGACCGCAACCTCGTCACCGGCCAGGCCTGGCCCGACCACCCCGAGTGGCTCGCGCAGTTCATGGACCTGCTGGGCGACGAGGTGTCCCACGGCGACCCCATCGCCGCCGACGACTGAGCGGGACCCGTGGGGCGTGAAGCGCCGAACGAGGGGCCGCGGACGCCCTCACACGGCCCCAACAGATTTGTTACGCTGGCGGGGCAACGTCGACCTGCAATGCCCTCCAACACCCCTTCAGCGCACGACGACGAGCGCGGCTGCCCGAAGTGCGGCCACACCGGGACCGACGTCGGCACCATCTCGACGACCGGCGGCGGCATCTCGAAGATGTTCGACATCCAGACGAACCAGTTCCAGGTCGTCTCGTGTACGAACTGCGGCTACTCCGAGCTGTACCGGGACACCGGTTCGGCCGGGAGCGACATCGTCGACGTCTTCCTCGGCTGACGATGCCGGCCGCAAGCGGGCTGTTCGTCCTGGTGTTCCTGGCACTGGCGCTCGCCGCACCGTTGCTCCTGTACGCGCTGGTCCGCAGCGAGCGCGACCGGCGCGTCGAGACAGACAGGGAGACCGCCGAGCGACTGGCACGGCGCGACACGGGCGACGACCGACGGACGCGGTGACCGACTGGGTCCCGAACCCCTTCTCGTCTCAGGCCGGACGGAGCCGGTGGACGGCCCCCGTCTCGCCGCTGACGCCGCCGGCGTCCGTCGTACAGACCAGTAGCTCGCCGGCCGGGGTCCGACCGAACGAGAGCACGCCCGAGCCGACGGTCTCGCCCTCGACGGGGACCGGCGTCACCGGCCACAGGCCGTCGTCGGCCTCGGTGGCGACGAACAGCCGGCCGTCCGCACGCCAGTCCGCGAACACGTAGCGGTCCCGCAGCGCCGGGACGTTCTCGCCGTCGTACAGGTAGCCGCCGATGACGGAGATGCCGGCCACCTCGGCCCCGCCGTGGGGATACTCGATAACCGGGTCGACGAGCGGGTCGCCGTCGGGCGTCTCCGCCGGACAGTCGGACGCCTCGAAGCAGTGGGTCGCCTCCCGGACGTTCCAGCCGTAGTTGCTCCCTCGCTCGACGACGCTGACCTCCTCGTACTCGTTTTGTCCCACGTCGGCGACGAACAGGCGGCCGTCGGGGCCGAAGGAGAACCGCCAGGGGTTGCGAAAGCCCCAGGCGTAGTGCTCGTCTAGCCCCTCGCGGCCGACCAGCGGATTGTCGTCGGGGACCGCGTACGGGTCGTCGCCGTCGGTGTCCACGTCGATGCGGAGGACGCTCCCCAGCAGGTTCTCGGTCACGTCCTGCCCGTTGCCGCCGCCGACGCCGTCGTACCAGTCGTCGACGTGGCCTCGGCCCTGGTCGCCGCCGGCGCCGCCGTCGCCGACGCCGACGTAGAGGAACCCGTCCGGGCCGAACGCGAGGTCGCCGGCGTTGTGGTTCGACTGGGGCTGTGGAATCTCCAGGACCGTCCGCTCGCTGTCGGGGTCGAACGCCCCCTCACGAACCTCGAACGACGAGAGGACGAACGTGTGGGAGTAGCCGCTCGGCGTCCCGTCCCGGCGCGGTGCGCTGTACCGGAGGAAGACGCGGCCACTCCCGTCGAAGTCGGGGTCGAAGGCGACGCCGAGCAGTCCGCGCTCGTCGTAGCCGCTCACGTCGACCACGCGGTCCCGGAGGTCGAGCACCGTCTCGAAGCCGCCGTCGGTCACCCGGTTGAGTCGGCCGGGCTGGTCGACGACGTAGGTGTCCTCGGCCGTCGGTGCGACCACGTCGACAGGGGAGGTGAAGCCGCTTGCGAGCGTTGCGACGCCGAGTTCGAGGGTCGCGAGGTCGTCGGAGCCGCGGGTCGCGCCGTCCCCGTCGCCTCCCGACCCGCCGTCCGTCTCGCCACCCGACCCGCCGTTTCCGCCTGTGCCGTCGCTTCCGTCCGTCTCGCCGCCACTTCCACCACCAGGGAGGGCGCACCCGGCGAGTCCCGCAACTGTCACCGCGCCGGACTGGAGGAGCCGCCGTCGGGAGAGATTCGCCATGCCGGACCGTGGGGCCGAAGCCCAATCAACGTTACAGTGGCCGAATAAACTTACAACAACGGGAGAGTGCCTCGTTTTCGAACCTTTTATAACATATCTGGTACAACGTCCGCCCATGGTAGATAAAGACGATCTCCGTTCGCAGTTCGTCGAGGCGTTCGAGGAGGCGGACTATCCGATTTCGAGTCCGATGGACCTCGTTCCGGCGCTGCCCAGCGGGCCGTCGACGAAGTTCGAGTCGGGCGACTTCTCGATGACGGCGATGGAACTGAACACGAAGCTCGACGGGGACTTCCCCTACGAGACCGTGGACGATTTCGTCGACGACGTGATGGCGTCGCTCGAAGACCAGGACCTGATTTAAGCGACGGGCCCGCTTGCTCGCAGTCGCCCGACCCTCGTCGTTTATCACTCCAGCGACCGTAGCGGAGGGTATGGTCGCGCCGCCGGGACTGGAGACGCTCGTTCGGACGTTCGGCCCCTTTCTCATCCCGGCGACGCTGTTCGTCCTCGGCGCGATCGGCTACCTGTTCCTCTGGCTGTTGAGTCGGTCCCGTCGCGAAACCTACACGGCCGACGAGTGACGCCCTCGCCGATCGATATTCGTTGTGACCGACATACTTTTGAATTAGATGCGTCTAAACCCGTCCATGTTGAGCGAGCAGATGGAGGACTACCTCAAGGCGATCTACCGGCTCGAACGAGACGGCGAGCCGCCGATCGCCACGTCCACCATCGCCGAGACGCTGGACGTGACGCCGCCGACGGTGACCAGCATGGTCGAGAAGCTGGCGGACCGCGACCTCGTCGAGCGCGAGAAGTACAAGGGCGTGACGACGACGCCGGACGGCGAGGCGGTGGCCCTCGAAATCATCCGCCACCACCGCCTGCTCGAGACGTTCCTGACAGAGGAACTCGGCTACGACTGGGCAGAGGTCCACGAGGAGGCCGAGGTGCTCGAACACCACATCAGCGAGGAGTTCGAGCGACGGGTCGCGGCCGCGCTCGACGAACCCGAAGTCGACCCCCACGGGGACCCGATTCCGAGCGAGGCGCTCGACCCGGTCGACGACGTGGCGGCGACCGCGCTCTCCGAGCACGACGAGGGCGGCCGACTCGAAGTCGCCCGCGTCCGCGACCGCGACCCCGCCGAACTCACGTACCTCGCCGACGCGGGCATCACGCCGGGGACGGTCCTGACCGTCGACGAGGTGGCCCCCATCGGGATGGTGACGGTCAAACTGGAGAGCGGCGCTGACGTGTCGCTGCCGGACCACATCGCCGACGCGATCCAGGTCCGACAGCCGGAGGCAGAGCGGACCGAAGACGGAGTGAGCGAAGTGTGAGCGACGTGAGCTGGCTGACCGTCGTGGCGATAGCGGCCGGTGCGCAACTGGCCGTCCTGCCCGGCGAGAAGGTGCAGTTCATCATCGCGGGTCTGTCGACGCGGTTCAATCCGTTTCTTGTCGTCAGCGCCGCGGGCGCGGCGTTCGCGGGCTGGACCGCCCTCGAGGTCTGGCTCGGGTCGACGGTAACCACGCTGTTGCCCGGCGTCGTCCTCGACAGCCTGACGGCGGTGATGTTCGTGATATTCGCCGTCCTGCTCGTCCGCACCGCGCCGGCCGCTGACCGCGAGAGCGACGCGGAGCCGGCGACCAACTTCACGACCGACGGCGGACAGCTCGACGTTCGCGTCCCGGTCCTCGACTGGCGCGTCCCGAACGCCCTCGGCGGCTTCCTGCCCATCTTCGCCATGATGGCCTTCGGCGAGTTCGGCGACAAGACCCAGCTCATTACCGTGACGCTCGCCGCGCAGTACAGCGCCCACGCCAGCGCCATCTGGGCCGGCGAGATGCTCGCCATCATCCCCGTGAGCCTCGTGAACGCGCTGTTCTTCCACCGCTTCGCCCACCGCTTCGACCTGCGTAAGGCCCACTTCGCGGGCGCGGCGCTGTTCCTGTTTTTCGCCGCCGACTTCGCGATGAAGGTGACCGTCGGCATCTCGATATGGGAGACGCTGGTCTCCGCCATCGCCGCCCAGGCGACTGCCTGAGGAGGCCGTCGCCCGCGACCGCTCGGGCACAACGGATAAGCCCCTGCTGGCGCTTGGTAGCCTATGCTCGGGCTCGACGACACCGACCACGAGATCCTTCGTCTCTTGCTCGAAGACGCCAGGCGGCCGTACAGCGACATCGCCGAGCGCGTGGACCTCTCCGCGCCGGCCGTCTCGGACCGCGTCGACCGCCTCCAGGAGATGGGGCTCCTCCGCGGGTTCACCGTCGACATCGACCGGTCGATGCTGCGCGCCGGCGTCCCCGTTCTGATCGAGATCGACGCGCGGCCGGGACGGGACGCCGCCGTCGCGGAGGCGGTCGCCGAGGCCGACACGGTCGAGCGCGTCTACCGGACCGTGGACGGGCGGGTGACCGTCGAGGCCACCGTCCCGAAGTCCGACGCCGGCGGCCTGCTGGCCGAGCACGTCCCGATGGACGACGTGGACAGCTACGACGTGCGGCTGCTCGCCGACAGCGAGTGGACGAGCGGCCTCGCGGCGGCCGAGTTCGCGCCCGACTGCGCGGAGTGCGGCAACAGCGTCGACGAGGAGGGCGAGCAGCGACGCCTCGACGGCGACCGGTACTACTTCTGCTGTGGCTCCTGTGCCGAGCGGTTCGTCGATCAGTACGAGGCGCTGAAAGAGGGGGCCTGATCCCCCGCGGCCCAGACTGCCGTCCGATCGCGGTGCATCGGGCGACCGCAGGCCCCGGCCGTCTCCAGCAGACTCATACGCTGGCGGGCCCGACGCACGGACAGTGACGGGAGACGAGCGCGTCGCGGGCGCGTCGGCCGGACGGGAAGCGTCGCCACCCGGCGGGATCCGGGTCACGCTCCGAGCGCTCTGGCGGGCGCTGGTCGTCGCCTGGCAGTTCGTCCCGCTGGTCTGGGAGTGGCTCCGCGACCGCAACCGCTTTCTCCTCGTCGGCCGGTCGCGCGCCGTCTCCGGCGAGACGCGGACGCGCCGGGCGCGGTACCTGAAGGACACCTTCGTCGACCTCGGCCCGGCGTTCATCAAACTGGGGCAGATGCTGTCGACGCGCCCCGATGCGCTCCCGCGGGAGTACGTCAACGTGCTCTCCGAGCTGCAGGACAACGTCCCGCCGGACCCCTGGGCCGACATCGAACCCGTCGTCGAGCGGGAGCTGGACGGCGAGGTCGAGGCGCTGTTCGACTCGTTCGACACCGCGGCGATCTCCGGGGCCTCGCTCGGGCAGGTGTACCAGGCCGAGTTAGACGGCCGCCGGGTCGCCGTCAAGGTGCTTCGGCCGGGCATCAGGACCCGCGTCGAGTCGGACCTGCAGGTCCTCTCGGCGCTGACGCCGCTGCTCACCTACGGAGCGGACCCGGCGCAGGCGTTCACGCTCGAGAACCTCACCGAGGAGTTCGCGACCACCGTTCGCCAGGAGATGGACTACGGCCACGAGGCCCGGATGCTCGACGAGATCGGGGCGAACTTCGCCGACGCCGACGACGTGGCAGTCCCCGACGTGGTCGCGAGCCACTCGACCGACCGCGTCCTGACGATGACCTACGTCGAGGGGGTGAAGATCGACGACGTGGACCGGCTGGACGACCTCGGCGTCGACCGCCGGGCGCTCGTCCGCCGCCTCGAAGAGGCCTACATCCGGATGATCGTCGAGGACGGGCTCTTCCACGCCGACCCGCACCCCGGCAACCTCGCGGTCCAGCCAGACGGGACGCTCGTATTCTACGACTTCGGGATGACCGGCCGCCTCGGGCCGCGGACCCGCGACCGCCTGCTCGACTTCTACGTCGGGCTGGCGACCGACGACGTGGACCGCGTCATGGACGCCTTCGTCGAGATGGGCGCGCTCGACCCGACGGCCGACCGGGACGTGATGCGCGAGGCCTTCGACATCGTCATCGAGCAGTTCCGCGGCGAGGACATCAACGAGTACCGTATCGAGCAACTGGTCGGTCAGTTCGAGGCCCAACTGTACGAGTTCCCGATGCGCCTCCCGCAGGACCTCGCGCTGGTCGTGCGCGTGACGACGGTCCTGGAGGGCGTCTGCCGGACGCTCGATCCCGACTTCGACTTCATCGAGATCATCTCGGAGTACGTCAGAGAGCGTGACGCGGTGGACGTCGAGAGCGCGGTCAAGGACGAGGTCGAAGCGGCGGTGACCGGGACGGCACGCTCGCTCGTGCGGACCGCGCCGGCCGCCGAGGCGGCCCTCGACAGGGCCGAGCGCGAGGAACTGCTGCTGCGGACGCTCATCGAAGACAGCGACGGGCTGACGGGACTGCTCGCACGCCGCCTCCTGATCGGTCTCGTCGCCAGCGGCGGGGTCCCGCTGAGCGCGTACCTCTACGCGAACGCCGGGGGTCGGCCGGCCGCGGTCGTCCTGGGCGGGACCGCGGCCCTGCTCGGCGCGCTCGCGTGGTCGTTCCGACGACGCCGCGGCCCGGCGCTGTCGACGCCGCAGTTCACGCGCCACGAGCTACGACAGCGCCGGGCGAGCGAGGCGGCCGACGGCGACGACTAATCGGCGACGGGATGACCACTCGGAGCCGCCAGAACGTCGGTCTCAGAGGTCACCGCGTTCGGTCATCTCGCGTATGTCGGCCGCCCGCTCTCGGATGGCCTCGCGCTCGTCGTCGCCCTTGTCGTCGAGGTGGCCGTACATCAGCCCCATCCGGTGGTTCGACCGGAGCGACTCCTCGTTGCGGTCGAGGAACTCCCAGTAGAGGGCGTTGAACGGACACGCGCCCTCGCCGGTGGTCTTCGTCTCGTCGTACGGACAGCCCGCGCAGTAGTCGCTCATCTTGTCGACGTAGTTCGCCGAGGCGGCGTAGGGCTTGGTCGCGAACGCGCCCGCTCCGTACAGCCCCATCTCGACGACGTTCGGCGTGGTCACCCAGTGGAAGGCGTCGACGAAGCCCGCGTGGAACCACCGGTTGAGCCGCGCCGGCTCGACGCCGTACAGCAGGCCGAAGTTCGAGAGGAGCATCAGGCGCTCGATGTGGTGCGCGTAGCCCCGTTTTCTGACGCCGTCGACCGCGTCGGCGAGACACGCCACGTCGGTGTCGCCGTCCCAGTAGAACTCCGGCAGTGCCTCGGTCGCACCTAGCTGGTTCGCCGACGCCAGGTCTGGCATCTCCCGGCGGTAGACGTGCCGGACGAATTCCCGCCAGCCGAGCACCTGTCGGACGAACCCCTCGACGCTGTGCAGGGACGCGTCGCCCTCCTCGTAGGCGGCCACCGCGCGTTCGATCACCTCCGCCGGGCCGAGCAGGCCGAGGTTGAGCGCGGTCGAGAGGAGGCTGTGGCTCATCGCCCACTCGCCGTCCCGCATCGCGTCCTGATAAGGGCCGAACTCGGCCAGTCGGTGGGTCGCGAAGTGGTCGAGCGCCCGCACGGCCTGCCGGCGCGTCACCGGCCAGCGGAACGGTTCCGGGTCGGCCCAGTCGCCGCCGTAGGGTGGCTCCGCGTAACCGCCGTCGAACGCGTCCTCGACCCACTCGACGACCGACTCGGTCACGCCGTCCGGCTTTAACGCCGGCGGCTCGACCGGCTCCCAGTCCGCCGGCGGCGTCTCGCGGTTCCGGTCGTCGTAGTTCCACTCGCCGCCGACCGGCTCGCCGTCGTCCAGCAGGTAGCCCGTCTCGCGTCGCATGAACCGGTAGAAGTCCTCGTGGCGGTATCGGCCGTCGCCCGCCCACGCGTCGAACTGCTCGGGCGAGCAGAGAAAGCGCGCGTCCGGGACGAACTCGACGGTTCCGCCCGCGTCGGCGACCAGCGCCGCGAGGCGCTCCCGGGCGCGTTCGGTCTGCGGTCGCGGCGTCACGAGCGCGTCGTCGGGATGCGCCTCGAAGTGCGCCCGCAGTCCGGTCGCGAAGTCCTCGGCCTGACGGTAGTGGACGGTCCGGCCCGCGGCCCGCAGGTCGTCGCGGAAGTGCCGCATCGCGCTGAACAGCAGAACGAGCTTGTGCGGGTGATACGGGAGCTTGCGGGCGAACGACGCGGCCTCGACGAGCAGAACCGGTTCGTCCGGCCGGTCGGCGACGGGCCCGCGCCGGCGGACGAGGTGGTCCCCGCGGAGCCACACGGTCATCGGCGGACGCTCACGCTCATTAGGGACAGAACGGACCCCGCCGTCATGACTCTCGGGCCGAACTGTGTCGGTACCGGGAAAAACTGACACGTATGCAACAGTTAACGCCGCACTAAGCGGCGCGAATACCGGCCATAGCGACGCTGAGCGCGCCGTTCCTGTTCTATGCAAGCCGACAGAAACGACTGCCTTTTCAGGCTACGGCGACTAGCCCGAGTGCATGACATCGGACCTCGACAGGCGCGCGTTCGTCCGTGGAACCGCGATGCTCACCGGCGTCGGACTGCTGGCTGGCTGTAGCGGTGGCGGCGACGGCGGCGGAGGCGAAGATGGCGACGGAGGCGAGGGCGGCGACGGCAGTGGCGACGCCGAGACCACCGAGTCGAGCCAGGACGTGTCAGAGTTCGTCGGCGCGTCGTCGAACTACGACGGCAGAACGGTCGTCATGACCGGACAGGACGAGGTGACCGTCTCCGTCGGGGCCGACGGCAACGGGGGCGCGTTCGCGTTCGACCCGCCGGCGGTCAAAGTCTCGACCGGAACGACCGTCGTCTGGGAGTGGACCGGCGACGGCGGCGCGCACAACGTCAAATCGAAGGGCGACGGGCCACTCGACTCCGGGTCGGCCGTCACCGGGTCCGGGACCACGTACGAGTACACCTTCGAAGAAGCGGGAACCTACCTCTACTACTGCGTGCCCCACGAGAGCCTCGGGATGAAAGCGGCGGTCGTCGTCGAATAGGGGAGTCGCTCACGGCGACCCCAGCGAGGACCGACTCGTGACGTACAGCGAGTAGGCGATTATCGCGAAGCCAGCCGTCGTCAGCGCGTTCTCGAAGACGAGCGCCGACGCCGTCTCCAGTTGGAACAACTGGTCGGCGACGCCGGCGAGCATCGAACCGGCCGTGACGGTCGCGAACCCGACCGCGAGATAGGTCAGCCCGGCCGACCGCGTTTTCCGCGCCGCCCGAACGGCGAAGTACGTGATGAGGCCGCCGAGAAGCACCGTGACTGTCTTGAAAGCGAACACGAGGAGTGGGATGTCTCCGTTCATAGTTCCTCACTGACCCGGGACCACAGCAGCGCGAGTCGGTCGCTCGGCGTCTCGTCGTCGGGGAGGACGTCGACCTCGACCGAGCCGTCCTCGCCGAGGTCGACGAACACGCCGCCGCAGTCCCGGACGTAGGCGGTGGCGTGGTGACCGTCGGCCCGCACGTCCGTCTGCTCGGCCACGAGACCCGCGTCGCTCAGTTGTTCGAGCTTCCGGTACGTGCTCGTCTGTGGGAGGTCACAGGCCGACGCGACTTCTTTGGCCGGCAGCGGCTCGTCGAGCGCCCTGAGGATGGCGCGGCAGTCAGGGTCTGCGAGGGCCTCGAACAGCGCTTGCCGCTCTGTGGCGTCGTCTTCGTGCACGGGGAACCTCCGGGGTCGTTCGGGGCAGTGCGAGACGGTCGGGTTCGACCTCGCGGCGCGGCCACGTGAATCCAGCGGGCGGGCGGCGTCCCGGACTCCGCGGTCACAGCCGGTCGCCGACGCGGACCACACCCGACACATAAACAACCGTAGCATAAAGGCCGGCCGTTTATTTCCAGATTCTGGAAAGCGGACGCCCCCTTTTCGGGCGTGGCCTGCCAACGGTCGACGTGCAATGCCTCGGTCCTCCACCCGCAGACGGTTCCTCGCGAGCACCGCCCTGTCGACCCTCGCCGTGACGGCCGGTTGCCTCTCGTCCGGCAATTCGGGTCAGTCGGGGAGTCCCAACGAAACGGCGACCGACACGGCCACGCCGACGCCCACGGAGACGCCGTCGTCGACGCCCGAATCCCTCGACGACTGGCTCGCCGACGCGAACGGCTACGACGGCGGCGAGCCACAACGCCACGGCCCCCGCGCCCGACCGACGGTCATGGTCGGCGAGCCGACGGACGACGGCCTGGCGTTCGACCCGCCGGTCATCGAGGTCCCGCCCATGACGAACGTCAGGTGGGACTGGACCGGCCACGGCGGCCAGCAGAACGTCGTCGCCCTCGACGGGACCTTCGACAGCGGCCGGACGAACGCCCAGTCCGGCACGGGCTATCACTACTTCTTCGAGGAGACCGGCGAGTACCGCTACGTCTCCGAACCCCACCGCGACGAGGGGATGAAAGGCGCGGTCATCGTGAAGGAACCACCGTCGTCCGGCTATCCGACGGTCGACGAGTGGCTCGTCGGGGCGGGGAACTTCGACGGGACGGTCGTCGACCGAACCGACGCCGACACGGCCACGGTCACCACCGGGGCCGAGGGCAACGGCGGCAACTTCGGGTTCGCCCCGCCCGCGATGAAGGTGTCGCCCGGAACGACCGTCGTCTGGGAGTGGACTGGCGAGGGCGGCGCGCACAACGTCGTCTCGAAAGGCGACGGCCCGCTCGACTCGGAACTGGTCACGGAGGACGGCAGCACCTACGAACACACGTTCGAGGAAAGGGGGACCTACCTGTACCACTGCGCTCCGCATCAGGCACTGGGTATGCGAGGCGCGGTCGTCGTCGAGTAGGCGACCCCCGCCCGCGGTCCCGCGGCCCCAGCTCCACCGCTCCTTTCGTTCTCTCTCGCGAAATCGCCGCACCGATTCTGTGCCGCCCCGCCGCGTCCCGCTCAGGGGATCTTGACGCTGTGTTTGAGCGTGCCGATTCCCTCGATTTCGACCTCGACCTCGTCGCCGTCTTCCATCGGCCCGACGCCCTCTGGCGTCCCCGTCGCGATGACGTCGCCGGGCTCTAAGGTCATGTAGGACGTGATCTCGGCGATGAGCTCGGGGACCGAGAAGATGAGGTGGTCCCGCGAGGAGGACTGTTTCGTCTCCCCGTTCAGGCGGAGTTCGATGCTCGCGTCCTCCGGAACGTGTTCGGGCGTCGCCACGAGCGGCCCGATGGGGCAGGCGTTGTCGAAGGCCTTCCCGCGGACCCAGTTCTGCTCGCGCTCCTGGTCGTCGCGGTTCGAGATGTCGTTGACGCAGGTGTAGCCCGCGACCACGTCCATCGCGCCCTTCTCGGTGACGTTCTTGCACTGCTCGCCGATGACGACGCCCAGTTCGGCCTCGTAGTCGATGCGCTCCTTGTCGGCGGGCATCGTGAGGCGCTTGCCGTGGGAGGCAACGGCGTTGGGCGCTTTGAGAAAGAGCATCGGTCGGTCGGGGACGTCCGATCCCATCTCGTCGGCGTGGTCCGCGTAGTTGCGCCCGATACAGACGACTTTCGTCGGTTCGCAGGGCGGGAGGATGTCCACCTCGTCCGGGTCGTAGGACTCGTCCCCGAACGCGATGCGGCCGTACGGCCCGGCGGCGGCGGTGACGACTGGCTCGCCGTCTTCGACGGTCCAGCGCCCGCCGCGGACGTTGCCCGCGGTGTCACGGAATCGAACGCGCTTCATGTCACTGTTCTCTCAGGGCCGACGGATAAGCGTTTAGGAGGGGGAATCGGCCGCTCGCCCGCCGTTCGACGCTCGTCTACGCCGATTTCGTCACGTGCGGTGACCGGCGTCGATGGCGTGACCGAACGGCTTTTGAGACGGGCCGGGCTACGCTGGGCCGATGAACGTCCTCGTCGTCGGTGCCGGCGCGATGGGGCGCTGGTTCGCGCGCACCGTCCGGGAACACGCCGACGCGTCCGTCGCCTTCAGCGACGTCGACGCGGCCGCCGCGGAAGCCGCCGCCACGGCGGTCGGCGGTCGAGCGGTCGAGCGGGACGCCGCGGAGACCTTCGACGTGGTCTGTATCGCCGTCCCGATGCCCGTCGCAGAGACGGCTATCGCCGAGTTCGCCCCGCTCGCGACGGGCGCAGTCGCTGACGTGACCGGGAGCATGGCCGGCCCCATCGCGGCGATGCGCGAGGCCGTGCCGGATCGACAGCGCCTCAGCCTCCACCCGCTGTTCGCGCCCGAGAACGCCCCCGGGAACGTCGCCGCCGTCACCGACGCGCCCGGCCCTGATGCGGACGCCGTCGTCGACGCCATCGCCGCCGCGGGCAACGACTGCTTCGAGACGACGGCCGCGGAACACGACCGGGCGATGGAGACCGTGCAGGCGAGCGCCCACGCGGCCGTCCTCGCGTTCGCGATGGCCGCCGACGACGTGCCAGAGCGCTTCCAGACGCCGATTTCGGCCGGTCTGTTCGACCTCGTCGAGCAGGTCACCGGCGGCGACGCGCGGGTGTACGCCGACATCCAGCGGACCTTCGACGGCGCGGCCGAGGTGGCCGCGGCCGCGAACCGCCTCGCCGACGCCGACGCGGACGCCTTCGCCGACATCTACGATCAGCTCTCATGAACCAGGACACGCGCCGCCAGATACGCGAGAACGCCCAGTACCTCCGGAACGTCCGGCCGCTCGACCCCGAGGAGATCCACGAGTACGTCGAGGGCGAGCCCCATCCGGCGGTCGTCCGGCAGGTGCTCCGCGAGGAGGCGTTCGACCTCGGCCTCGTCGAGCGCGACGACGGCACGTTCGTCCCCGCGCCGACGGACCGCCTCTCCGTCTCGTTCGACGGCGTCGAGCGGTTCCCCGACGACCACGAACAGCGCGTCCTCGACCTGCTCACCGAGTGGGGCGGCCTCGAGTGGGCGCGCGGCGACAGCGGCGACCGCCTCCGCGAGCGCGTCCGCGACGTCAAGGAGCGCTACCTCCGCGGCGAGGGCGTCGAGTACGACGAGCTGACCGCGCTGGGCTACGCCGTCTACCACCTCCCGGACTACTACGCGGTGGCGTCGTACGTCCTCGCCGACCTCGCGGCCGACGGCCTGCTTCCATCCCAGCTTCGCGTGCTGGACGTGGGAGCGGGCGTCGGCGGCCCGGCGCTCGCCCTGCTCGACCTGCTCCCCGACGACGCGCTGCTCGACTACCACGCCGTCGAGCCCAGCGCCGCCGCGGACGTGCTGGAAGCGATGCTCGACGACACCGGCGCGAACGTCCGCTGGACGGTCCACCGTGACCTGGCCGAGGAGTTTGACCCCGAGAGCGCGCTCGAGGCGACGAACCGCGGCGACGGCGACGACGCCGACGCGTTCGACCTCGTCGTCTTCGGGAACGTCCTCAGCGAACTCGACGACCCGAGCGCGGTGGCGCGGCGCTACCTCGACGCGCTGGCCGACGACGGCACGCTGCTGGCGCTCGCCCCGGCCGACCGCAACACGGCCATCGGGCTCCGCGAGGTGGAGCGCGACCTGGCCGACGACGGCCCGGCGACGGTGTACGCGCCGACCGTTCGGCTGTGGCCCCACCAGTCGCCCGAGAGCGAGTCGTGGTCGTTCGACCGCAAGCCGGACATCGAAGTCCCGGCGATGCAACAGCGACTCGACGACGCCGGGGGCGGCACGGGCGAGTTCGTCAACACCGACGTGCAGTACGCCTACAGCGTCCTCCGCCGGGACGGCCGCACGCGGTTCGACGTGACGCCGGACCGCGGGACCCACGCGCCGATGGCCGACGCCGAGCAGTACGTCACCGACCGGGTGAACCTCCTCGCGATAAAGCTCAGCCACGACCTCTCCGAGCGCGAGGGCGCGAACCCGCTGTTCCTGCTGGGCGACGGGAGCCAGGCGGTCGACCACTTCGCCGTCGTCACCGAGGCGTCGGTTCTGAACGAGGACCTCCGGCGGGCCGACTACGGCGACCTGCTCGCCTTCGAGAACGCGCTCGTCCTCTGGAACGACGACGAGGCGGCGTACAACGTTGTCGTCGACGCCGAGACGGTCGTGGACCGGGCGCGCTGACCGGCGCGGGACCGGCCGCGCGCCGCCGAACCTCTCCGAACGGTGGCCTTTTCTCGCCCACGACCCGACGGAGGGTATGGACCAGCCGACCATCTTGCTGACGAACGACGACGGGATCGAGAGTGTCGGCTTCGTAGCGCTGTACGACGCGCTCTCGGAGATCGGCGACGTGACGGCGGTCGCGCCGGCGGACGACCAGAGCGCGGTCGGCCGGGCCATCTCACACGAGGTGACCGTCCACGAGCACGACCTCGGCTACGCCGTCGAGGGGACGCCGTCGGACTGCGTCGTCGCGGGGCTTGAGGCGCTGGTCACGGACGCCGACCTCGTCGTCGCCGGCTGTAACCGCGGCGCGAACCTCGGTGCGTACGTCCTCGGCCGGTCCGGGACCGTCAGCGCCGCCGTCGAGGCGACGTTCTTCGACGTGCCGGCGATGGCCGTCTCGATGTACATCCCCGTCCGCGAGGACGCCGCGTTCTCCGACATCGAGGCCAACGGCGACAGCTACGCCGAGGCCGCCCGGGCGACGCGCTACCTCGCCGACCACGCCCTCGGGGCGGGCGTCTTCGAGCAGTGCGACTACCTGAACGTCAACGCCCCCGTCGCGGAGTGGGGCCCCGCTCCCATCGAAATCACGCGGCCCTCCAGGCTCTACGAGATGGACGCCGTCAAGAACGGCGACGCCGTGACCCTGCACGACCGCATCTGGGAGCACATGGCCGAGGGCGACATCCCGGACCCCGAGGGGACCGACCGCCGCGCGGTCGTCGACGGGAAGGTGAGCGTCTCGCCGCTGACCGCGCCCCACACCACCGAACACCACGAGGCGCTCGACGCGCTCGCCGAGACGTACGACAGCGAGGAGGCCGTCGGAGACGCTGGAAACGACGGCGACGGGGACGCCGACTGACACAGATGCGGTTCCGAAACGCCATCCTGTTCGTGGCGCTCGCCGTCGCCTGGGGCAGCGCCTTCACCGCCATCAAGGCCGGGCTGGCGTACTTCCCGCCGGTCCTGTTCGCGGCGTTCCGGTACGACCTCGCCGGCGTCTTGATGCTCGGCTACGCCGCGGTCGTGACCGACCAGTGGCGCCCCCGAAGCCGGGCCGACTGGGCGGTCGTCGGCATCGGCGGGACGCTCATGATCGCGGCTTACCACGCCCTGTTGTTCGTCGGCGAACTGGGGACCACCAGCGCCGCCGCCGCCATCGTCGTCAGCCTCTCGCCCATCCTCACGACGGGATTCGCGCGGGCCTTCCTCCCCGACGAGCGGCTCACCCCGCTCGGTATCGTCGGTCTGCTGGTCGGCTTCCTCGGCGTCGTCGCCCTGAGCGAGCCCGACCCCGGATACCTGTTCGACCCCCGGACGGTGTCGCTGTTCCTGGTCTTCCTCGCCGCCGCGAGCTTCGCGCTCGGGAGCGTCCTCACCAGGCGCTTCGACGACGACCTCGCCATCGAGACGATGGAGGCGTGGTCGATGCTCCTCGGCGCGCTCCTGATGCACGGCGTTAGCGCCGCCATGTCCGAGTCGGTCGCCGACGTCCGCTGGACGGGCGAGGCGCTGGTGGCCCTGTCGTACCTCGTCGTCGTCGCGAGCGCGCTCGGCTTCCTCATCTACTTCGACCTGCTCGAACGGCTCGGCCCCATCGAAATCAACCTCGTCTCCTACGCCGCGCCGGTCGTCGCCGCCGCGACCGGCCTCCTCGTGCTGGGAGAGACGCCGACGGTCGCCACCGGCGTCGGCTTCGCCTGCATCCTCGTCGGGTTCGGCCTGCTGAAACGCGACGCGCTCCGGACCGAACTCGCGCGCCTCGGCGGCGCACCGAACCGGAGCGACTGACCCCTCGCCGTGACCGACCTGGACTCGCCGGGGCCGACCCGTCGCGCCGGTGCCACCTACACGTCGTCAGACCTTCTATCCATCTTCGTTAGGCAGGTAATAATTAAATACTATCCGTGAGAGGCCCTGGTATGGTAGGGACTGGGGGACCGACGCTACTGCTCTGGCTCGTCGCCGCGTGGCTCCTGGCGAGCGGCCTGTTTCTCGCGCTCCTGTACGCGTCGGGCGAGCGGGACCGTGGCCGACGAACGCGCCCGGAGTGACCGCGCCACCGGCCCGAGTGAGCGACGGTATCGCCCCCGGCCGAACGGCGATTTCGCTCCTCCCGAGCGGAGACGAAGGGCGTCTGACGAGCGTCTGACGCACCGTCGGTGAACCCGTCGCTGTCCATCGGTTTTCACTTTCGGCGCGGATTGCGTGGGTATATACCGTCTGGTCGCATGGCTTCGGGTATGATCGAGCGACTGAGACAGGCCGTCGCGTCTCGACAGCAGTCACACCGGGAGTGTCGTCGCTGCGGGACGACCGTCGAATCGGAGGCGGCCTCCTGTCCGGCCTGTGATTCCGGCGACATCGTGCAGTACGACCTCTGATCGCCGGCCGAACCGACCTGGAGAACGCCGGACTTCGCGTCGGCGTACTCTGACGCTATCGACGCTTTACAGTTACTCGACGGAGAGAAGACGGCGAGCGAGAACTCACTCCTCGACCGGTTCCCACACGTCGGAGGTAATCTTCGCCTCCGGGTTGTCGGGATGAGTCACGGTCAGCCGGTCACCGGCTTCGACCGAGACGAGTTCGACAGGGTTGCTCTCGGCGTGGTTCCGCGTCGGGTAGGTAAACGGCCGCGACCGCTCGGGCAGTCCGTCGACGCTCGGACACGTCGGCGGCGCGACGACGTCGTCGGCGAACCCGTCGGTATGAACCCGAGACTGGGGCTTGTCCTGGCCCCGCGTATCGAACCACTCGAGACACCGCCGACCGACGGAGAGGGACTCGACGACCGAGCGCAGTCGGTGCCTGGCCCGGTCCACGAGAGACGGGGACGACTCGTCGGCGTCGGGCGCGTCTCTCCGAGCACCCCGTGGCTCGTCCATGGGAGTGAGACTCATACACAAAGGTATGGAATCGCACTACAAAACCGTTGTGTCGGGCCCGAACATCCGGGCCGGTATCCCTGATTTCTGGTGGGGGTGCTCGCGCGGTGAACCGGCGTCCTTCCCCGCTCCAGACCGGCTCAGAGTTCGATCCGTTCGACGATCTGGTCGCCGTCTTCGCGGTTGTTGAGCGCGACGATTCGGACCTGCTTCTCCAGACCGGAGTCGGTAAGTTTGGCCTTCAGGAGGTTATCGACCTGATAGACGCCGGCGGCGTTGTTCATCGTTATCTCGACGAGTACCGGGTAGTCGTCACCGGTGGTCAGTGACACAGTCTCGATGGCCTGACTTGAGACGGTGTTGATACCGCGTCCGCCGCGCTTGTAGGGGATTCGCGAGCGGCCCCGTTCCATGTCGAGCGCGTCGGCGACGCGGACCACGCCGGCTTCCAGCGTCAGCGGGTCTTCCTCGGTGTGGTGACAGAGAATCGCGTGCAGCACTTCGCCCTTCATCTGGACCGTCTCGCGCACGTCGTAGAACTGCTCGAGGATGCGGTCGAGGATATCGGCGGCCAGCGGAATCGAGTAGTAGGGGTGCGAGTCCCGGTGAACGACGTGGCCGATGTCGTGAAGGGTCGCCGCGAGGGCGATGATGACGGCCTCGTCGGCCTCGTCGAGTCCGTGGTCCGCGGCCCCGTTGAACTCGACGCCGCCCCGTTTGAGCAGGTCGTACAGACACAGCGCGCGGTTGCGGACGATGTCGATGTGCTTCGCGCCGTGGTCGTTGTACTGCTTGCGCGTGACGGGGTTGACGTTCTGTGCGTTCAGGTACGCCTGAACCTCTTCGTCGTCGTTCACGAGGTCGAGGACCGCGTTTACGCGGTCGTCGGGAAAGGAGTGGTCCGCACTGGGGTCGTAGATTCGGCCGCCGGCGTCTGCGCTGTCAGCACTCATACAGACAGACAAACGGCCCAGTCCGAAAAATCCTCGTCCGCGTTCGGCACTCAGTTCAGCGCGTCGATGACCTCGTCGTAGTCGGGTTCGACGCCGGGGTCGTCGCTGACCCACGCGTACGTGATCTCCTGCTCTTCGTCTACGACGAAGACGGCGCGCTTCGCGACGTTCGGGACGCCCAGTTCCTCGAAGTCCATCGAGATGCCGTAGTCGTCGATGAGCTCGCGCTCGTTGTCGCTGAGCAGGTCGAAGGAGAGCCCCAGTTCGTCGCGGAAAGCGTTCTGCGAGAACGGCGTGTCGATGCTGACGCCGTACAGCGTCGCTCCCGCCTCGTCGAGTTCGCCGAGTCGGTCCTCGAACGTGTTCATCTCGTGGCTGCAGACGCTCGTGAACGCGCCCGGGAAGAACGCGAGGACGATCGGCGCGTCGTCGAGATTCTCGGACAGCGTCAGTTCGTCGATGTCGCCGTTCGCGACCGGTGCGGTGAAGTCGGGTGCGGTATCGCCAACTGAAGGCATACACGCCTCCGTTTCCGCGGCCCGCTCAAATCCCTTCCGAGTCGGGATCAGAACTGGGCGAACTTCGCGGTGACCTCGTCGATCCACTCGGGCAGGTCGCGGTCGGCGAGGTTCCCCTCGGCGTCGCGGGTCACGACCACGTCGTCGATCTCGCCGTCGCGGGTGATGTCCAGTCGCCACAGTCCGTCGGCCTCGATGTCTACCCGAACGACGTCCTCGCCGACGGGCTTGATCGGCCGCACCGTGACTGACTCTCCACCTGCGACTTCCATCGTGTGGCTGTCGGCCGTCATCACCTCGCTCTGAGTCGGCGCAGGTAGTTATACTCCCGCCCCGCGACCCGCTTCCCGCTCGTCGGACGAGCGACGCCGGACCGGTTCTCCGGCGATTTAACAGACGAATAACCATTGTGCGGTGTCACGTAGTCGTCGATGCGGGTTCGAACCCGTACGGGCAGCCCCGAGATGCGACCAGGGAACCGTGCTGGCCGCTTCGTCTCAGCTATCGGCACGGGTCTGCGGTCTCGGATCGCCTGTCGACGTGCAGTGCCAGTCACCGAACGCCAGTGTCGGCCGCACGTCACCACCCCCACCACCCCACCCCCACCCCATCACCGCCTCGCCGCCCCACCCGGCGGGGCGTTTCGACGCTTTCGAGCCACAGACGCGCCGAGTGTTGCCGGGGCAATCTCCGGACTCACTCGGCTCTTTCTGTCACCGCATCTGTACGTCGAGTGGAGCCCCCCTGAGCAGCGATACCACGTGTGTGCTTTAGTCGCACGGGACTCCGCGTTGGCGGCGCTCGAATCGGCTGTGGCGGGATTACCGCACACCTGAGAGAGGCAAAAAGGTTATAATAGCAACCACGTAAAATCCGACTACAATGTCAGGGATATTCGGAGTACTGTTCCCGGGGATGCCCGGGACGACGGAGATGATGGTCATCCTCCTCATCGCCGTCCTGCTGTTCGGCGCGAACAAGATTCCAAAGCTGGCGCGGTCCACCGGGGAAGCCATGGGCGAGTTCCAGAAAGGGCGAGAGGAAGTCGAGCAGGAACTCGAAGAGATGCGCGACGGGAAGAATGCGGAAGGGACCGAGAGCACGGCCGACTCCACCGAGCGGGCGACCGAGTCCGAAACGTAACTCCGCCATCGCGACCACTTCTCCGTTTTCGTTGCTCCCCCAGTGAGAACGAAAGGATTTTTCGCCGGTCAATCGACGACCCGGTAGGGCGTGTGGCCTAGTGGACCAGGGCGAGGGGTTCCTAACCCCTAGATCGCGGGTTCGAATCCCGCCACGCCCGTTCTGCTCCGAACGGACGTGAGGAGCGAACGGGCTCGTGATTCGAACCCTGCAAGTCGCAGCGGCCGAACGGAGTGAGGCCGACCGTCTTGCTCCGGTTCGAATCCCGAGAGACGCCTGTGGCGTCTCTCGACGTTCGCAACGCTTCCGGCGTTGCTCAGTCCCGCCACGCCCGTTCTGCGAGGAGCGGACGCGACGAGCGAACGGGCTCGGAGATTCGAATCACGCGAGACGAGCGAAGCGAGTCTCGCACCGGGTTCGAATCCCGAGAGACGCCTGTGGCGTCTCTCGACGCTCGCAACGCCGTCGGCGTTGCTCACTCCCGCCACGCCCGTTTCCGCCGGCCTCGTCCGCCACCGACCGAGGGGTCGATGCTGCGATGCCAACGTATAAGTTTAGGCTTGCCTAACCGACGCCGAGATGGACCGCGAGCCGTCCGAGCGGGCGGACGTGTGCGTCGTGGGGGCCGGGCCGGCGGGGGCGCTGGTCGCCAGTCGACTCGCCAGCGACGGCTACGACGTGGTGGTGCTGGAGGCCGGCCCCCGGTTCGAGTTCGACGAGCGCGAAGAGCGCATGGAGCGGGCGATCCGGCCCGGCGACGAGGGGTCGGTGTGGGAGATGGGGGGCGAGCGCGACGAGTTCAGCGCGAGCGGCGAGCGATATTACCCGCTGAACGTCGCCCGGGTGAAGGGCGTCGGCGGGTCGACGCTGCACTGGCAGGGGATGGTGATGCGGCTTCACCCCACCGACTTCGAGGGCGGGCACGACAACGGGGACCCGGCGTGGCCCATCGGCTACGACGACCTGCGGCCGTACTACGCCGACGCCGAGCGGGCGCTGGGGGTGGCCGGCGACGCGGACAACCCCTTCGCGCCGCCGCGGGACGGCCCCTATCCGCTGCCCGGCTTCCCGCCCTCCTACAGCGACTCGCTGTTCGCCGAGGCCTGCGAGCGGCTGGGCATCGCGACGCACTCGGTACCGAACGCGCGGAACTCCGAGGCCTACGACGGGCGGGGGCCGTGCGTCGGCTACGGGACCTGCCAGCCGGTCTGTCCCTCCGGCGCGAAGTACGACGCGAGCGTCCACGTTGAGGACGCCGAAGCCGAGGGGGCGCGCCTCGTCGACCGCGCGCCGGTCCAGCGCCTCGAGACGGACCGGGACGGCCGCGTCGAGGCGGCGGTCTACGCGACGCCGGACGGGCGGGAGCACCGCCAGACCGCCCGCGAGTTCGTCCTCGCGGCGGGCGGCGTCGAGACGCCGCGCCTCCTGTTGCTGTCGCGCTCCCAGCGCCACCGCGACGGCCTGGCGAACGGGTCGGGGCTGGTGGGCCACTACTTCATGGAACACCTGTTCGCCGGGGCCGGCGGGACGCTCGACCGGCGGACGCGACAGAACCACGTCGGCTTCATCACCAGCGAGTGCCACCAGTTCTACGACGACCCCGGGCAGGCCGTCGAACGCGGCGACGGCGAAACGGTCCTCGAACGGACGGACGCGGCGCTGTCGCCGATCAAACTGGAGTTCCTGAACTACGCCGGCCCGTCGCCGGTCGAACTCGCGCTCGGCGGCGAGGAGTGGGGCGACGCGCTCCTGTCGGACCTCCGGGAAGCCTACGGCAACAGCATCGCGATGGGCGGGCTGGTCGGCCAGCCGCCGCGAAAGGAGAACCGCGTGACGCTCGACACGTCGACGACCGACGACCACGGTAACCCCGTGCCCGACGTCCGGTGGTCGTGGGGTGAGCGCGCCGAGCGGTCGCTCGCCCGCACCAACGAGATTCAACACGCGGTCCTCGACGAACTCGGCGTCGACGTCTCGTGGACGGTCGGCCCGGAGAACACCGGGCCGGCGTACCACCACATGGGGACGACGCGGATGGGGACCGACCCCGACGAGAGCGTCGTGAACCCGCGGCTCCGGACCCACGACGTGTCGAACCTCGCAGTCGCATCCTCGTCGGTGTTCGTCACCGCGGGGTCGATGAACCCGACGCTGACCATCGCCGCGCTCGCGCTGAAATGCGCCGACCACGTGCGCGAGCGGCTCTGATCAGGTGCGTTCGGCGAGCAGTTCCCGCCCGGTCTCTGTCACTGCCCGGACTCCCGGCGCGCCGTCGGCGAACCAGACGACGACGGCCAGTCCGAGCAGCGCGAACTGAAACTGCACGTACGGCTCGAACTGGAACGTGGCGAACTGCGCGGCGAAGGACGTGTCGCCGCTGTACGGCGGGGGCGGCCGGAACGGCCAGGCGAGGAAGCGGAACCACTGCAACTGGGACAGGTCGCCGCCGAGCACCGCCGCGAGCGCCGACGGGCTCACGTCCGTCAGCGAATGGGCGAACGCGCCGACGCCGAACGCCCGAACGAGGTCGGTGCGCTGGTACCACGCGGCGACGCGGTACAGGACCGCCACGAGCACGACCAGCGTCACCAGCGAGTGTGCGAGCGACCGGCCGGAGGGGAGGACGCCGACCGTCCAGGCGAGCGGTTTGTCGACGAGGTCGGGGAACTGCGAGCCGACCGCCAGCGCGAGCAGCGTCAGCACGGTCTGTCGGTCGGTCGCGTCGATACGAGTGTAGGTGAAGTACGCGAGATAGGCGGCGCCGAGGTGTCCCCACGGCCACATGGCGTCGTGTTAGCCAGGTGGGACTATGTATCTGCTGATACCGTCAGGCGCTGCACGAACGGGCCCGTCGCTCGGTGCCCTCAGTACAGGCCGAGGAGTGCGCCGGCGTCCAGCAGGAGGAGAATCGCGACGAGCGACGCGCCGAGGAGGAACGGCCGGGCCTCGCGGGCGGGCTCTCGGAGCTTCTGCTGGTCGAAGCCGTCGGAGAGCTTCGACGCGCCGATCTCGACCAGCCCGGCGAGAACGAACCACAGCACGAGCATCGTGATGACGAGGTGGCCGGGTCCGGACCCCGTCAGCGTCTCCGCGGTGTAGTAGGTCGCGGCCAGGTGGCCGCCGGTGAGGAGGAGCAGGAGGGCGCTCGTCCGCGAGACGAGCTTGAGTTTCCGGGTGATCGCCGCGAGCGGTCCCGGCGAAGCGTCGCCGTTCAGCGCCGTCGGCAACACGGCGTACGTCGTAAACAGCACGGTTCCCGACCACAGCGCCGCGAATATCAGGTGCACCCCGAACACCGCGGCGGATACGACACTCATACGCGGTCGTTGGACGCGAGCCATTTCAACGTCGTGGGTTCGAGCCGTCTCACTCCGTGGTGTCGAGCGAGTCGAACGCGTCCACGTCGGCGGACATATCGAGTTCCTTCACGGCGTCCGTGTCCGCGGAGACGTGCGTCTCGCGGTCCACGTCGTAGTCGAGCTGGTCGATGAGGTGGACGAACGAGCCGGGGTCGGGGACGAGGAAGATGCGCAGCGAGAACGCCACGTCGCTCTCCTTGATGTCGACGAGCGAGTCGAGCACGATGGTCAGCGAGTCCCGTCGGACGTGCGAGAGCGCGGCGTCGGCGATTTCGGTGGCGTCGTCCTCGACGACCGTCGGCGTGCCCATGTCGATGGTCGCGTCGAGCGTGTTGGCGATGCCGTCGATGAACCCCGAGGTGAGGATGTTGCACATCTCCTGGAGCGCGGACTCGTGGAGCTGCGTGAACTCCGAGTCGACGCTGGTGCCGGTCATCAGCCCGGCGATCTCCGCAGCCGTCTCCGTCTCGAAGGTCATCAGGAACACGCCGTATGGCGGTTCGGTCAGCCGGACGCGGGCGCTGTAGATGGTGCCGCCGCCCATCTCGGTCGCGATGTCGTCGGGCTGGACGAACGAGAGGCTCTTGATCTCGACGGCGGCGTCGACCCCGGCGAGGGTGGCCAGCGAGTCCGCCACCTGCTCGGCCCCGTCCTGGATCAGTCGGGTGATGAGCGTGAGTTTCCTGATGTCGATGAGGAGCGGCATTGCCCCTCAACAGTACCTGTCGCGTGTTACCGTTTTCGGTGGGCGGTGTCGGCCCGCGGTCCGCGAGACTGGGCGACCGTTGCGACCACCGTAACGCTCATTACGGCTGGCTGACACCGTACTGACGGGGAGCGTGCTACTCCGTGTCCTACCCGTTCGAACCGGGTTTCACACGGTGGGCGCGCCAGTCACTTGCTGCGGGCGCGTGACGACGGCGAGCCGCCGCGCCGTCCGCGGACGCCCGATGTGAGCACGCTTAAGCCGCCCCGTCCGTTTTGCACAGCCATGGAACCACGGGACCTCTCCGCTCACACTGTCTACCGGGCAGGTCGCGGCATCGAAGAGGTCGCCCGGGAACTCGGTCTCGACCCGGACGACATGGTGAAGTTGGCGTCGAACGAGAACATGTACGGGCCGAGCCCGAAGGCCGTCGAGGCCATCCGCGACTCGGCCGGACGGATGCACTCCTATCCGAAGGCCTCCCACGCGGACCTGGCCGAGGCGCTGGCCGAGCGCTGGGACGCGACGACCGAACAGGTCTGGCTCGGCAACGGCGGCGACGGCGCGCTCGACTGCCTCGCCCGCGCCATGCTCGACCCCGGACAGGACGTGCTCGTCCCGTCGCCCGGCTTCGCGTACTACGCGATGAGCGCGCGCTACCACCACGGCGAGGTCTCGGAGTACGCGCTCTCGAAGGCCGACGACTTCGCCCAGACGGCCGACACCGTCCTGAAAGACTACGACGGCGAGCGCATCGTCTACCTCACCAGCCCGCACAACCCCACGGGCGCGGAGTTCTCGACCGAAGCCGTCCGGACCATCGCCGAGGAGACCGACGAGCAGACCCTCGTCGTCGTCGACGAGGCCTACGGCGAGTTCACCGAGACGCCGAGCAAGCGCCCGCTGCTCGACGAGCGCGACGACGTGGCGCTCCTGCGGACGTTCTCGAAGGCCTACGGGCTCGCCGGCGTCCGACTCGGCTACGCCCTCGTCCCCGAGGCGTGGGCCGACGCCTACGCCCGCGTCAACACGCCGTTCTCGGCGAGCGAACTCGCCTGCCGGGCCGGACTGGCCGCGCTGGACGACGACGAGCACGTCGAGAAGTCCGTCGAGACGGCGTCGTGGGCCCGCGAGTACATCCGCGACGAACTCGCCGCTCACACCTGGGACGGCGCGGGGAACTTCGTGCTCGCCGAGGTCGGTGACGCCTCCGCCGTCGCCGACGCCGCCCAGGAAGAGGGCGTCATCGTCCGGGACTGCTCCTCCTTTGGCCTCCCCAAGTGCGTCCGGGTCACCTGCGGGACCCGCGAGGACACGCGGCGCGCGGTGTCGGTCCTGAACGAGGTCATCGAGGTGGTCGAGGCGTGAGAGTCGCCGTCACCGGCACGCCGGGCACGGGCAAGACCACGGCCACGGACCGCCTCGACACCGACCTCGACGTGTGCCACCTGAACGAGGTCATCAAGGACGAGGAGTTCTCGACCGGCGTCGACGAGGACCGCGGGAGCCTCGTCGCCGACCTCGACGCGCTGGCCGAGTGGCTGGACGGGCGCGACGACGTGCTGTTCGAGTCCCACCTCGCCCACCACTTCGACGCCGACCGCGTCGTCGTCCTCCGGGCCCACCCCGACACCGTCGTCGAGCGCCTCCGCGAGCGAGGCGACGACGACGCGAAGGCCTACGAGAACGCCGAGTCGGAGGCCCTCGACGTGATTCTGAGCGAGGCAGTCGAGGAACACGGCGTCGAGTCGGTCTACGAGATCGACACGACCGAGCGCGACCCCGACGCCGTGGCCGCCGAGATTCGGGCCGTCGTCGACGGCGAGCGCGAACCGAGCGCGGGGACCGTCTCGTACATCGACTGGCTATGACGCTCGACAGATTCCGCCCGCTGGCCGACCGCATGCTCTCGCCGTTCGTCAGCGCCGCGAAGGGCGTCGGCCTGTCGCCGAACGGCGTCAGCGTCATCGCGTTCCTGCTGGCGCTCGGGGCCGGCGGCGTCTACGCCGTCGCCGCCCGCGACTCCCTGCTGTACCTCGCCGGGGCCGTCCTCGTCTTCCTGAACGGCTGGCTCGACCTCGTCGACGGCGCGCTGGCCCGCGAACTGAACGTCGCCTCCTCGGGCGGCGACCTGCTCGACCACGTCCTCGACCGTTACGCCGACATCGGCATCATCGTCGGTCTCGCCGCCGGCGTCGGCCAGTGGGCGCTCGGTATCGCCGCCGTTACCGGCGTCCTGATGACCTCGTACCTCGGGACGCAGGCCCAGGCCGTCGGGCTGGACCGCGTCTACGGCGGCCTGCTCGGGCGGGCCGACCGCCTCGCCCTCGTGGGCGTCGTGACCGGCGTCGCCGCGTTCATCAACCCGTCGCTCGCGGGCCTGACGCTCGTCGGCTGGCTGCTGGTCGTCTTCGCCGTCGTCGGCCACGTCACCGCCGCCCAGCGGTTCTATCACGCGATGGCCGCGCTCGAGTAGCTCAGCGCACCATTTATACCGCGGCCCGTCCAAGCCGACGGTATGGTTCAGTGCGAGATGTGCGGCAAGGAGGTCTCATCTCCCAACCGCGTCAAAATCGAGGGGGCCGAACTCGACGTCTGCGACGAGTGCACCGACTTCGGCACGGAGGTCAAGACGGAGGACTCGTCGTCGTCCGCGTCGACGAAGTATTCGACCTCGTCATCGTCGTCGAGCGGGTCGTCGTCCTCGTCGTCGAGTTCGTCCTCCGGCGGGTCGTCTCGCCGCCGTCGCGACATGTTCGACGAGATGGACGAGATCGCACAGGACTACCACGAGCGCATCCGTGAGGGCCGCGAGGCGCAGGGCCTGAGCCAGGAGGACCTCGCCCGACAGCTCAACGAGAAGGCGAGCCTCATCCGGAAGCTCGAACACGGCAACTCCCTGCCGAGCGACACCGTCCAGAAGAAGCTCGAAAACGCGCTCGACATCTCCCTGAGCGCCGGCGGCAGCGCCGACGACACCGAGTGGTCGAGCGGCGAGAGCAGCGGCGAGTACACGCTCGGCGACGTCGTCAAGCGAAAGGACTGAGACGGACTGTCGGCGGCCCGCGCCGACGGACTACAGCTGGAGGTCGTGTTTGTCGACGTCGAGTTCCGCCGCGAGCGAGTCGACGTTCGCGGAGATTTCGTCGATGTCGGCCTGTAACTGCTGGTAGCGCTCGCTCTCCTGCAGTTCCGCCTTCGACTTCTCGACCTGGAGGACGTTCCGCTTGAGTTTCTTCGAGGTGAGCGTCTGGAGCCGGTCGTTGTACTCGCGAATTTTGTACAGTCGGTCGACTACGTCCCGGAGGTCGTCGCGCGTCACCGGCTTGACGAGGTAGTCGTCGACGCGCATCTCGATGATGTCGAAGTCGGGGTTGACCGCGGTGACCATCGCGACGCGGCAGCGCAGGCCCCGCTCTTCGATCTGTGCGAGCACCTCGTTGCCCGAGACGACCGGCATCCGGCGGTCAAGCAGGACGACGTCGACGTCGTTCGACAGGAGCTCGAGGCCTTCCTCGCCGCTGTAGGCCGTTCGGACGTGGTACTCGTCGCGCAGGTAGTCGGTGTAGAGGTCCGCGAGATGCTGTTCGTCCTCGACGATCAGTACGGTCGGTGTGTCCGAGTCCCCTGCAGTCACGGCTTGTCTCCTACCGTGTATCGGCTCGACGGTAATAATTGTCTCCCTCGGCTCGGCGCTGGTTTTCGCGCACCGCGGTCGGTCACCGGAGCCGCGCGCGCAACGGGCGGCTTCGCAACCTATTTCCCGACCCCAGCCGGTGCTTCCGGTATGTTCGTCCTCGTCAATCTGAAGGCGTACCCGTGCGACCCGGTAGAGGTAGCGACCGCCGCGGCCGACGTGAGCGACGACGCGGACGTGCGCGTCGCCGTCGCCCCGCAGGCGGCTCACATCGACGCCGTCTCGGAGACGGGCGTCGAGACGTGGGCCCAGCACGTCAGCGCCGTCGAACACGGCAGCCACACCGGCAGCACGCTCGCCGAGGCCGCCGCCGACGCCGGCGCGGTCGGCACGCTGCTGAACCACTCGGAGAACCGCCTCAAGCTCGCCGACATCGACGGCGCGCTGGACGCGGCCGACCGCGCCGACCTCGAGACCATCGTCTGTGCGAACAACCCCGCACAGATCGGCGCGGCCGCCGCGCTCGACCCCGACGCGGTCGCCGTCGAGCCCCCGGAACTCATCGGGACCGGCACGCCCGTCAGCAAGGCCGACCCGGACATCGTGACCGGCGCTGTCGACGCCGCCGCGCGCGTCAACGGCGACGTCGACGTGCTCTGTGGCGCGGGCATCTCCACGGGCGAGGACCTCGTCTCCGCGAGCGACCTCGGTGCGACCGGCGTTCTGCTGGCCAGCGGCGTCGCGAAGGCCGACGATCCGCGCGCGGCGCTGGAAGATCTCGTGGAACCGCTGATCTGACCGGACCGCCACAAAAACCGCCGTTCACCCGCATTCAGTTCTCGCCGTCGAGAAACGCCGATTCGAGCCGCGAGACCACCGTCTCGACCTGTTCGTCGTCCAGTTCGTGCTCGCTCTCCTCGCGGACGAGGTCCTGCAGTCGGTAGCCGTACTTGCCGCGGCCGACGTGCTCGACGAACCCTTTGAGCCGGAGGGTCCGGTTGCGGGCGTAGGCCGCCGTGCGGTCGCCCGAGCCGCCGGCCGAGAAGTGGGCGTTCAGCGGCGTCCCCGGGCCCTGCTGGGCGTAGTATGCGAGCATCCGGCGGGTCTTGGGCTCTACGTCCTCGATAGCGGCCAGGAGTTCCTCGTAGACGGCCGGCCCGTCGAAGTCGTCGTCGGCCGCCTGCCCGTTCGACTGCTCGGCCTCGACGGCCTCGGCGATGGCCGCCGCGAAGTCGTCGTCGGAGTCCGCCTCCGGCCCCGTCGCCTCGCTGTGGCCGTTCGCGGACGCGGCCGTCGTGCCGCCGTCGGTGCTCGCGCCGTCGGTCGCCGCGGCCTCGCCGTTCGTCGACGGACCGTCGCTCCCGCCGTTCATCGCCGCCCCGCCGTCCTCGAACGCGCTGAAGGCGTCGCCGAAGCCGCCGCCGGAGGTGGTGTCAGCCGGCTGATCCGCCGCGCCGTCGGGCCGGCTCGCGTCGCCGTTCGCCGCGTCTGCCCCTGGCCCGCCGGCGTCGTCGCCGCCCTCGTCAGAGAACCGATGCCGGCGACGGCGCATGTTCTCCTGTTCGGTCCGGCCGGGGTTGTACCCCTCAGCCTGCGTCAGCATCGCCTCGGTGAACTGCTGAGCCATCCGCGAGAGGTCGCGGGCGTCCTGCAGTTCCGTCTCCAGTTCGGCGATGCGCGAGTTCTTCTTGTCCAACTCTTCGCGGAGTTCCTTGATGCGGCTCTCCGTCGCCTGCTGTTCCTCGCTGATGGTCTCCAGTTCGGAGACGAGGTCCTCGCTAACCGACTTGAGTTCGGGGCGCTCGAAGTCGTCCAGTCCCGGCGTCGCGCCGGCGTCGAAGGTCTGCTTGCGGTGGAACTGCACCCGCCGGACCTCCTCGGCCCAGTCGTTCATCATGAACGCCTCGCCGTCGTCCAAGTCCTCGACGGCGTCGGCGTACTTGTTGTCGAGGATGCGCCCGACGACCTTCGTGTCGTTGTTCCACGTCAGGCGGTGCCACACCAGCCAGTCGCACTGGGTGATGTAGTCCTTCTTCACGTCGGCGGGACGCTGGCTGATGCCGACGATGCCGAGGCCGTGTTTCCGGCCGCGCTTCCCGATCTTGATGAGCATCTTCCCGACCTCGCCCATCCCGCCCTTCTCGGGAATCCACTCGTGGCACTCCTCGACGAGCATCAGGAACGGCTGTTTCTGTTTCTTCGCCTTGGCGAACAGCTGTTTTGCGACCTCCGTTAGCAGCGCCTCGGCCTCCTCCTCGTCGAGGAAGGAGGACACGTCGAGGATGATGGGGACGTTCTGTTCGAGCGCCAGCGAGGCGATCTTGCCCGCGTGCTCCTCGGTCACCTGGATGTCGCACTCCTCGTCACCGCCGACGTGGAGAATCTCGTACTCCTCTTTCAGCCCGTAGTACTCGCCGTCGATGTCGACGATGAGCAGGCCGAAGCCGTTGTCGAGCAACTTCTCGGCGATGACGCTCGCCGTGTTGCTCTTGCCCGAACCGCTCTTGCCGGTGACGAAGCCGCGGCCGGTCAGCAGTTCGACGACCGGCAAATCGACGGTCTCTCCCGGTTCCCCGTTCCCACCCGGCCCGGCGCTCGTCGTCGCGACGGTTATCTGTTCGGTCTCTGCCATGCGTTTCTGTTCAGAGGGAGACGCGCGCGGCCCATAACTCTCCGTCAGACGACAGTCAATCGGGCAACAGGTCGATGCGCCGCCGCGAGCGGGGGTAACGGCTATTGCCGTGGCACACCTCGTCGTAACCGAGTCGGCGACTGGGGAGTCTATGGACCGCTACGAAACGTTCGTCGAGGACGGGATCGTCTACGTCGGGAGCAGCGACGGCCCGCTGGAAATCGCGTCGGTCGAGGACGTGCTCGACGCCGTCGGCGGACCGGCGTGGACCATCACGTACTCCGACGCCGAGAAAGAGCGCTACGCCGGGATGGACACCAGCGACGAGGGACTGGTGGTCGACGTGGTGGACATGCTCCACGCGATGACCCACAGCGAGCGCTTCGTCGAGACGCTCGCCGCCCACCCGACGGCCGTTCCGGCCGACGACACCATCTCGCCGCGGGCCGGCCTGTTCGTCGGCAAGCTCCTGGAGAACCTCGAAAACGGCGTGTCGTGAGCCCGCTGGGCCGGCCACGGTCGCCGGCCGTCCGGTCAGCGGAAGTCGGCCAGCGTGGTCTGCCCCGCAGGGAGTGCGACCGCCCCAACGTCGGCGCTCGCCCCATCGACACCGTCGTCGGCATCCTCGACACCGTCGTCGGCATCCTCGACACCGTCACCGGCATCCTCGACACCGTCGTCGGCAGCCTCGACACCGTCGTCGGTATCGTCCGCGAACGCGCCGAGGGCCGCCTGTCCGTCCTCGTCGGTCGCCTCCCCGTTCGCGTCGCCTCGCGCAGCGGACCCGTCGCTCTCCTCGGCGTCGGAGGCGTCGCCGGACCCGCCGCCGAAGCCGCCGAGGCTGGCCTGCTCGCCGGCCGAGAAGTCGAGGTTCGAGACGCGGACGCCGACCTTGCGGACGCGCTCGTCGTCGAACTCCCCGAGCAGGTCGAGGGCGACCCGCCGGACCAGCGACGGCTCGTCGATCGGCCCCGGGAGCGAGCGGGCGCGGGTGTGGACGTCGAAGGGCGGCGTCACGACCTTGATACCGATGGTCTGGTAGCGCGCGCCCTTCCGCCGGGCGCGGTCGGCGACGGCCGCCGCGAGGGTGTTCACCCGCCGGTACGTGGTCGCCGAGTCCGCCGTCGCCTCGGCGAACGCGGACTCCCGCGAGAGGCTCTTGGGGTCGCCTTTCGGCGTCACGGCGCGCTCGTCCTCGCCGCGGGCGTAGCGGCGTATCTCGCGGCCGCGCTCGCCGAAGCGGTGGTCGAGGCGCTCCGGGTCCGCGGCGGCCAGGTCGCCAGCCGTCTCGATGCCCATCTCGTCGAGTTCGCGGGCCGTCACCGGGCCGACGCCGTGGACGTCCTCGACGGGGAGGTCGGCGAAGAACTCGCGGACGGTCCCCGGTTCGACGACGACGAGGCCGTCCGGCTTGTCCCGGTCGCTCGCCACCTTCGCGGCGCTCATCGTCGGCGCGACGCCGACGCTCGCCACGACGTCCACCTCCGACTCGACTCTCGCTTTCAGGTCGTCGGCCCACGCTTCGACGCCGTCCCAGCCGACGCGGTCGGTCACGTCGAGGTACGCCTCGTCGATGCTCACCTCCCGCACCACGTCCGCTTCATCGCGGAGAATCGCTCGCACGTCGGCGGCCACGGACTCGTAGAACTCCATGTCGACGGGGCGGTAGAAGCCCGCGTCGTCCACGTCCAGTTCGGGGTCGTCCACGGCGTCGACCTTGCGGGGCAGTCGCTCCAGCGCCTCGGAGATGGCCATCGCCGATTCGACGCCGTACGCCCGCGCTTCGTAGCTCGCCGTGGCGACGGCTCCGTGGGCATCGCCGCTCTCGTAGCCCATCCCAACGACCAGCGGTTCGCCCTCCAGCGCCGGTTCGCGTCGCTGTTCGCAGGCCGCGTAGAAGCAGTCCATGTCGACGTGCGCGACGACCTGCTCGGGCCGACTCGTCCCGGGGAGCCGCGCGGCGTCCATACCCGTCTCTACGCGTACTCGCAAAAAACCCCACCGACCCCGGCGAACGCGCGTGGACTTGCCGGTCCCCGACGGCGTCCGTGCGCGACTGCTGTCTGTCACCTGCACAGAAAGGGTAGTGGGGGTGGCGGCGTCAGATGCTCCGGATCCGCCGTGTTTCGAATACGATGCCGCGGCCGGTGGAGTGGCCATCGCTCCACCGACCGTGGTCGGCCGCCGATGCCAATCCCGGATGGTGCGACGGTGGTTCCCGCCGGGAGCGTCGGAGGCTCCATGCTAACGTTAACCATGGTATCACTTCAATGTTGGGCACACGATGTCGAATCCGCCGTTCTTCTCGTTGCCGGCGCGAACCCCCTCCGGGCCGCACTTTCCCGGGCAGGCCTCAGATTTCAGATGCGTCGCCACGGAAACCGGACCGCTCTCGAACGAATCGGTCGAGAGCTGAACCGCCGACCCTCGTCGTTTTCGAACCGTTTCAGCTACGTCGAACAGAAAACAGCCGAAACGTGGTTCCAGAGCTTCCCTCGATGGAACAATCCACCAACCGAAACCGACCGACCTCTCCCGCCCGACGGATACCGGTTCGAAGCGTTCACGCGAGAGACACGCCGATGAGCGTGCCGACGCCGTAGGTGAGACCGGCGGCGGCGAGTCCGATCACGACCTGTCTCCCCCCGGAATACAGCAGGCTCCGACCAGTCAGTACCGTGATCGCGGCGCCGACGACAAAGAGTGCAATGGCGCTCAACAGCAGGCTCACCGCGACAGCAACGAGTCCGGAGAGTGCGAAGAACGGAACCACGGGAACGATCGCTCCCAGAGCGAAGAGAACGAAGGACGCGGCGGCAGCCTCCCACGCCGACCCGCCCAGTTCCTCCGGGTCGATGCCTAACTCCTCGCGAGCAAGCGTCTCGAGCGCCGTCGCCTCGTCCGCTACCAGTCGTTCAGCTAACTGCTCGGCCTGCTCTCTCGGGAGACCTTTCGCTTCGTAGATGAGCGCCAACTCTGCTTTCTCTTCGTCTGGGACTTCAGCGAGTTCGGCGGCTTCGATATCGATCTGGCGCTGGTAGAGCTCTCGCGAACTCTGGACGGAGAGCCACTCGCCCATCGCCATCGAGCCTGCGCCGGCGAGCAGTCCCGCCAGGCCGGTGATGAGAATCGCCGTTGCATCGAGGGCGGCCCCCGCGACCCCCATCACGAGACTCAGATTCGACACGAGACCGTCGTTCGCCCCGAGAACGGCTGCTCGGAGGGCGTTCCCACTCGCTGCTCGGTGCCGCCCCTCGAGGCGAGCCAGGACGCTTCCTTCCGCTCCCCGGCCGGGTGCCTGGGCGATTGCGGCAAGCAACCGCTCGTGGGATCGCTCGTCGGCCACCATTCCCGTCCCGTCGACTTCCGGTTGCGAGGCGTATCCTGTCCCCCCAGTCAGCTCTCCAGCGCGCATCGTCTGAGCGACAATATCCGGACCGAAGCGCCGAGCGAGCCACGCGAGGACACGCGCTCTCCAGGTTGGTGATGACGTAGACGGCTCGGTTCCCATCTCCCGAAGCTTCTCGGTCCAGAACGCCGCGTGTTCTCGTTCGGTCGCTGCCAACCGTCGATACACGTCGGTCAGTTGGGGTTGCGATTCAGCTGTAGCCATTGCCTCGTAGACGGTCGCACTATCAATCTCGTCCTGTCTGTTGCGACGATAGCGCTCAACGTCGTCGCGGTTGCTCATTGTCCCCAATTCGATGTGGAGAGCCTTAGTGATACACTGGGAGTAAATAGCTCGACCGTATAGAGCAACTGTGAACTAGCGTGCTCTACCCGACCACTAGGGCGAGCAGCCCGAAGATCACTCCGTATATACTGACGGCTGTTCCTCGAATCGCTGTCGACACTCTTCGCTGCAGAAAAAGTACGTCTCCCCATCGTGCCGAACAGTAGCGACTGCGTCGCTAGATGTGAGTTCCATCCCACAGACTGGGTCGGTTGGCATTCGAGATTCCAGTTAGATACCCAGTCGAATGGTCATTTCGGAGTCGGTCTAACACGTATCTATTAGGGAATGACGGGCGAATTTCGTGCTGTCTCTGATGGTCAGGTTTTCTCTCCGATTGCTCCGAATTCTGCGGAAGTTGGTCCCGTTCGTGGTGCTGTTCCTTCGCGACCGGCGTCGGTTTTTGGTCTTCGGACGCTCTCGGTCGCTCTCTCGAGAGACACACGAGCGGCGTGCTCGCCGGCTTCGGGACGCCATGCTGGATCTCGGCCCGACGTTCGTGAAGATCGGGCAGGTCCTCTCGACTCGTCCTGACCTCGTCCCCCAGGTGTACGCAGAGGAGTTCGTCACCCTGCAGGACGCGGTTCCGACGGGCCCGTATCGCGAGATGATACCCGCACTCGCCGACGACGTCGGCTATCACTCCTACGACGACTTCGATCCGGAGCCGATCGCCGGTGGGTCACTGGCGCAGGTGTATCGAGCGACGTATCACGGCGATCAGGTCGTCGTGAAGGTTCGACGACCGGGCGTCAAAGACCTCATCGAGACCGACCTGCGCATCATCGGCCGACTCATCCCGCTGGTGATGTTGGTTGCCCCCGAGCGCCTCCAGTTCTCGCTGCGAAACATGGCTGACGACTTCGAGCGCATCATTCTGGAGGAACTCGACTTCGAGCGGGAAGCCCGGATGATGGACGAGATTCGGGCCAACTTCGAGCGTGACGGGAACGAGTCGGTCGTCATCCCACGGGTCTACCAGGATGTTTCCTCGGAACGTGTGCTCACGATGGCCTCCGTCGAGGGGACGAAGGTCACCGACGTCGACGACCTCGAAGCCGAGGGCCACGACCCCGCTGAGGTCGCCCGAGACGTCGCGAACGCGTACTTCACGATGGGCCTCGAACACGGCGTGTACCACGGTGACCCCCATCCCGGGAACCTCGCCGTCGACGAGGAGGGCCGTATCGTCTTCTACGATTTCGGAATGAGCGGCCGATTCACGCCTGCCATGCAGAACAGCGTCGTGAACCTCTATCTCGCCGCCGTCAATCGGAACGTGGACGGGATCATCGACGAGCTCGTCGCTCTCGGCGCACTCGATCCCGATGCTGATCGGGCTGCAGTTGGCCACGTCCTCGAATTAGTCATCGAGGATCTGGAGGGGAGCGAGACTGTGGACTGGCAGCGGATCATCAGCGAGGTGACCGGGATGCTCCACGAGTTCCCGTTTCGCATTCCCCCCGACATCATGCTCGTTCTCCGGGTCGGCTCGATCAGCGAGGGCGTCCTCAGACAGCTCGACCCGGAGTTCGATTTCCTCGCTGCTGCACAGACGTTCCTCCGTGAGCACGGCTTCATGGAACGAGCGGCCCGGATGAAACTCAACGAGATGCGTGGCGAGCTCGAAGCGTCGCTCTGGGCGCTGTTTCGACTCCCGACGAAGCTCGAACGAGAGCTGGACGCGCGAGCCGAAGAGCGGACACGGGTCCCCGCTCGGACACAACAACGGGACTTCCGCTCGCTCGGCTATGCACTCCTCGCCGGCGCATCGCTCATCGCAGCGGCACTGCTTGCCGCTGTCGACGTCACGTATTCACTGGTCGGTCTGGGAGTCGCACTCGGCTTCGCCATCCTGTTTCTGATCTCGGCTGAGCAGCTGTCCGGATAATCGTCACTCGCCTCGATACTGCCGTACGAGTCACCCAAGTCACGACGTCTCACCGTTGCGCCGGAGCGTCCCCCGGACCAGCGGTACGGCTCCGATGCGGTCGTCGTCCACGCTCGTGTAATCGACGAGTTCGAACCGGTCGTCAGTTCGAAACACCTCGCCCGTCTCTCGATTCAGGTGGCACCCGCCAGCTACGGTGTGCCATGCTGGTGCGAGCACATCGTGGGCGACACCGACCGCGCCGTCGCCCCGAACGTGTTCGAGGAACCGGAACTCACCGCCTGGCTTCAGCACCCGTGTGGCCTCCGAGAGCGCGGCCTCGACGTCTGGAATCGTACAGAACACGAGCGACGCGATCACCACGTCGAACGACTCGTCTGCGAACGGCAGTGCTTCAGCGCCGGCGTCCTCGACCGTAATCTTCAGTCCGAGATCGCGCGCTCGCTCGATCGCCTGTCGCCGCATATGTGGATCCGGTTCAACCGCGGATAGCGTGACTGCCCCACCGTCTCTCCTGGCCTCGCTGAAATAGGGGAACATCGCACCCGTCCCCGCACCGAGGTCCAGAACCGCGCCGGAAAGCCCGCTCGCGAGATATCGCCGATGTTCGGCGAGAACTGTTCGTTCTGCCGGTCGCATCACCGGGTCGTACAGCCGTGCGAATATCGGATGGTGTGGCTCAGTCATCGATTTCCTCGTCGCGTTGGAGTGAAGGTCTCGCTCGTTGTGCGAACCCGCTCGCTGGTCGTGAGACGGTATCCCCGTTCTCGTAGCACGTCGAGGATCGGTTCGGCATCCAGAATCTCGTGGACGTGGTGAACTCCGGAGGGAACCGGCGTATCCCGGATGGCCATCGACACGATCGCCGCGACGATACCGGTCACTCGACTCTGTTCCCGGCCATCGATTGCCGTCATCAGCGTCTTCGCGGTCGAATCCTGCTGGCCATCGACCTCGACCGTCACGGCGAACCCATCCCCGCCGACCGAGAGCGTCGAGACGAGTCCCGTCAGTCGGTCGAGTCCGATTGCGTCGACGGCAGGGCGGTACAAGCCGAGCCGCGAGAGGCCGTACGCTGCCGACGTGATCGCCCGCGAGTCGAAACACAGGACCGTTCTCGCCGGGACGTCGAGCGTCCGATAGATGACGTGCTGGTCCGCGAGGTCGAAACCGTAGGCCCGGCGGCGACCGTACCGGGGGAACTCTACTGCCTCCGGCGTCGCAAAGCCACGGACCGAACGGGTGCCATTCGCATCGGGAACGGTGAACGCTCGACCGATTCGCTCGAGCGTCCACCGACTCGCCGCTGGCCCGAACGCTTCACCAAGGCCGAGGAGCACTCCGATCTGAATCTCTGAGACAGCGGACAGCTGGTCAGCCATTCGTTTCGCGAGCAGGTTCGTGACGCCGGGCGCAAGTCCGACGCTCAGGACGGCTGTCGCGTCCCCGTCACGGGCCCTCTCGTCGAGCGGTTCGACCTCGCGGAAGAACTCGTCGGAGGCCGTGACGTCGACGTAGTCGATGCCGCGCTCCAGGCAGGCCTCGACGAACGCGGTTCCCGACTGGTCCACGCACATCACGACCTGGTCGACGTCTTCGAGGACACGAGCGTACGACTCCGTCTCCTGAAGGTCGAACGCGACACCGGAGACGTGCTCACCGAACTCGGCCGCGACGGCGTTCGCTTTTGTTCCATCGCGGCCAGCGACGGCCACCGAGCTCGGTCCATCGGATGCTGTGGCCAGTTCCTCCGCAATCGTGTGGCCGACCGACCCGTATCCACCGACGATCAGCGCCCTCATGCCGAGAGATCGACCCCGCTGAGCCGGCGGGCGTTGATCGCGACGATGATGGTCGACAGCGACATGATCACCGCACCGATCGCCGGCGAGAGCAGGATGCCGATGGGGGCGAGAATCCCGGCGGCGAGCGGGAGCGCGACGACGTTGTAGCCGGTCGCCCAGACGAGGTTCTCCTGCATCTTGCGGTAGCTCGCCTTCGAGAGGCGGACGAGCCGCACGACGTCGAGCGGGTTGTTGTCGACGAGGATGATGTCGCCCGACTCGATGGCGACGTCGGTCCCGGACCCGATGGCGATACCCACGTCCGCTCTGGTCAGGGCCGGGGCGTCGTTGACGCCGTCGCCGACCATCGCGACGAGTTTCCCCTCGGACTGGAGCCGCGCAACTTTGGTGTCTTTCTCCTCGGGCAGCACCTCGGCGAAGTACTGGTCGATGCCGAGTTCCTCGGAGACGGCGCGGGCGACGTCCTCGGAGTCACCGGTCAGCATCGCCACCTCGATGCCCATCTCGTGGAGTGCCTCGATGGCCTGGCGGCTCTCCTCGCGAATCACGTCCGCGAGGGCGAACGCCGCGACGACCTCGGATTCGTCCCGGACGAGGTAGATGACGGTCTGGGCGTTCGAGCCCGCCTCGTCGGCGAAGGAGACGATCCCGTCGGGCCGGTGGATATCGAGTTTCTCGAGCAGGTTCGGCCCGCCGAGGTGGACCGTGTCGCCGTCTCGCGGGTCGCTGCGCTCCCCGCTCGCCCGTCCGGAGCCGCGAGGCGGCTCCACGTCTACTGTGGCCCGGACACCGAGCCCGCGGAGGTTCTCGAAGTTCGAGACGCTGGCTCGCTGGACACCCCGTTCCTCGGCAGCGGTCCGGATGGCACGAGCGATCATGTGCTCGGAGTCGCCCTCGACGCCGGCGGCGACCTCGAGCGCACGCTCTTCGTCCCAGTCTCCCGCTGTCTGGATGTCGACGACGCCCTGCTCGCCTTTCGTGAGCGTTCCGGTCTTGTCGAACATCACCGTGTCGAGGTTTCGGGCCTCCTCCATCGCGATGCGGTCGCGGATGAGCATCCCGTTCTCGGCCGCCGTTGAGGTGTTGATGGCGACGACGAGCGGGACGGCGAGGCCGAGCGCGTGGGGACAGGCGATGACGAGGACCGTGACCACACGTTCGAGGACGGCGATTTCGAGCCCCTCCGCGACGACCCACGCGACGGCCGTGATCGCGGCGACCCCCAGCGCGACGTAGAACAGCCACCCAGCCGCGCGGTCGGCGAGCAACTGCGTACGGGACTTCGACTGCTGGGCCTCGTCGACCAAGCGCATGATGCCTGCGAGGGTCGTCTCGTCGCCGGTCTTCGTCACGCGGACGCGGAGACTGCCGTCCTGGTTGACCGTCCCCGCGACCACTTCGGAGCCGGGTTCTTTGTCCACGGGTCGGGATTCGCCCGTAATCATCGACTCGTCGACCGAGGACTCGCCCTCGACGACCTCGCCGTCGGCGGGAACCGACGCGCCCGGTCGGACGAGCACGACGTCGCCCTCCGAGAGTTCGGAGACGGGAACGTCCTCGGTGTCTCCACTCTCGGTGACGCGCTCGGCCGTGTCGGGCATCAGTTTCGCCAGTTCGTCGAGCGCGCCGGAGGCCTGCCGGACCGAGCGCATCTCCATCCAGTGGCCCAGGAGCATGATGTCGATCAGCGTGACGAGTTCCCAGAAAAAGGGCGTCGTCCCCTCGAGGAACAGGCTGGCGATGGAGTAGACGAACGCGACGGTGATCGCCAGCGAGATGAGCATCATCATCCCCGGCTCGCGGTTCTTCAGTTCCGTCCGAGCCATCGAGAGGAACGGCACGCCGCCGTACGCGAAGATCACGACCGAGAGGACGGGCGTGATCCAGACGCTTCCGGGGAAGGTCGGTGCCGTGTAGCCGAAGACGTCCTGAATGAACTCGCTGAAGACGATGACCGGAATCGAGAGGACGAGCGACACCCAGAACCGCCGGCGGAACATCCCCTCGTGCCCCGAGTGGTCGGTGTGGGCCGCGTGGTCACCGTGTCCACCGTCGTGACCGTTTGCCCCGTGACCGTGCGAAGCGTGGTCGTGTGCGTCGGGGCCGTGTTCGGCCTCGCCCGTGCGGTCGTGTTCGGTTCCGACGTGGCTGTGTCCGGACGCAGTGTCGTGCTCGTGATGTGCGTGTTCGTCACTCTGTTCCGTCTCTGGGGCAACGGCACCGGCCTGCTCGGAGGCCGTACGCTCCGGCGAGTGAGCTGTGGCTCGCCGCCCGCCGTCCGCTTCTAACTGGCAGATACGGCAGCAGAGGACACCCGCCTCGGCATTGGATTCCGGTGTCGATTCCTCAGGGGAGCCGTGGTTCGAATGGTCGCTCATAGGTTGAATGTTGGTACCGTCCCCCATTATTCTGTCCGAAGCCTGATACTTCGCACTGGGACTGGACTCGAAAGAGAACGGCGGGGTCGCTCGTGCGCGGACGGGTGGGCGCTCTCAGGCGTGGGCGGTGTAGCCGGCGTCTTCGACGGCCTGCACGAGCGCTGTAACGTCCGCGTCGCCGTCGACGCTCGCCTGCTCGGCCTCCCGATCGGCGGTCGCGTCGGTCACGCCCGACACGTCACGAAGTGCCTCTTCGACCGTCTGTTCACAGTGACCGCAGGTCATTCCCTCGACGGAGATGGTTGTCGTCATACGAGAGTACCTACGCACCCCTCTCTTATGCGAATTATCCCTTCGAAACTTCGGAAATCCTCCCCTCTGAGTTTGAAATCGAAAACAGACTCGCCGTGGTGCTTTAGTCCTCTGGCGATGTTGGTCCACTATGCGTGACCTCGACGAAACCGACCTCGAAATCCTGCAACTCCTGATGGCGGACGCGCGCCGGCCCTACAGCGACATCGCGGACGTCGTCGGCCTCTCGGCACCGGCCGTGTCCGATCGAGTTGCGAGATTACAGGAGATGGGTATCATCGAGCGATTCACGCTCGACGTGGATCGCTCGCAACTCCGGGCGGGGATTCCGGTGCTGATCACGCTCGATATCGCTTCGACTGGTCCGGGTGTTCCGTCGGTCAAAGACCACCTCCTGAATGAAGGTGCGGTCGAGCACGTGTTCACCACGGCCGAAGCCGACCTCGTCGTCTTCGCCAGCGTGCCGGACAACGACATCGCGAGTTGGCTGACCGATACCATCGACGAAGGCGCGTTCGACGATTTCGGGGTGACGCTCCTTGCAGGCGCCGACTGGTCGCCCGACCTCGGCGGGACGGAGTTCGCGCTCACCTGTGCCCAGTGTGGGAACACGGTCGACAGCGAGGGAACGGCGACCCGGCTCGACGGGGAGTTGTACCAGTTCTGCTGCCCATTGTGCGAATCCCGTTTCGAGGAGAAATACGAGCAGCTCCAACAGGGCGCGGATTGAAGCGACGCACCCACTCTTCACCACTTTGTATCCAAAACTTTCGTGCCGCGAATGCTGAATGTCTGAAAGGGAAAGCCGATTGAATAAGGGGTCCGTATGTCTACGTAATGAGTCAGCGGAAGAGCCACATCGACATACGAGGGATGAGTTGCGCGAACTGTTCGCAAACCATCGCCGACGCGGTCGGCTCCCTCGACGGCGTCTCGGAGGCGAACATCAACTTCGCCACCGACGAGGGGAGCGTCGAGTACGACCCCGACGAGGTTTCACTAGCGGCGATCTACGACGCGATCGAGGACGCCGGCTATTCGCCCGTGACCGATTCGGTGACGATCGCCATCACCGACATGTCCTGTGCGAACTGCTCTGAGACGGTTCAGGAGGCACTGGAGGCGACGCCCGGCGTCGTCACCGCCGACGTGAACTTCGCCACCGACGAGGCACAGGTCACGTACAACCCCGCAGAGGCGAGCCTCGACGACTTCTACGCCGCCATCGAGGACGCCGGCTACTCGCCCGTACGTGAGGACGTAGACGGGGATACTGACGGGGGCGACGCCCGGGAGACGGCCCGGCAAGACGAGATTCGCCGGCAACTGCGGCTGACGCTGTTTGGCGCGGTCCTGGCCGCGCCCCTGCTGGTGTTCATGGCCGACCACCTGCTGGGACTCGGCCTCGTCGGCGACGAGGTCGCCGGCCTCTCGTCCGAGTGGGTCGCGTTCGCGCTGGCGACGCCGGTCCAGCTCGTACTCGGCAAACCGTTCTACGAGAACTCCTACAAGGCGCTCGTCAGGAACGGCCGGGCCAACATGGACGTGCTGATCGCGCTGGGGTCGACCACCGCGTACGTCTACTCCGTGGCGGTCCTGCTCGAACTGATCGCCGGCGGGATCTACTTCGACACGGCGGCGTTCATCCTCGTGTTCATCACGCTCGGGAACTACCTCGAAGCCCGCTCGAAAGGCCAGGCCGGCGAGGCGCTCCGGAAGCTCCTGGAGATGGAGGCCGAGACGGCCACCGTCGTCCGCGAGGACGGCACCGAGGAGGAAATCCCGCTGGAAGACGTCGAGGTCGGTGACCGGATGAAGGTCCGGCCCGGCGAGCAGATCCCGACCGACGGCGTCGTCGTCGACGGCCAATCGGCGGTCGACGAGTCGATGGTCACCGGCGAATCCGTCCCCGTCGAGAAATCGGAGGGCGACGAGGTCGTCGGCTCGACCATCAACGAGAACGGCGTCCTCGTGGTAGAGGCGACGAAGGTCGGAAAGGACACCGCGCTCCAGCAGATCGTCCAGACGGTGAAGGAAGCGCAGTCTCGCCAGCCGGACATCCAGAACCTCGCCGACCGCATCTCCGCGTACTTCGTGCCTGCAGTCATCGCGAACGCCGTCCTCTGGGGCCTCGTCTGGTACGCGTTCCCCGCGGCCCTCGCGGGCTTCGTCGAGTGGCTCCCGTTGTGGGGCCTCGTCGCGGGCGGCCCCGTCGCCGCCGGCGGCGTCTCGGTCTTCGAGTTCGCCGTCATCGTCTTCGCTTCCGCCGTGCTCATCGCGTGTCCCTGTGCGCTCGGGCTGGCGACGCCCGCCGCGACGATGGTCGGGACGACCCTCGGCGCACAGAACGGCGTCCTGTTCAAGGGCGGTGACGTTCTCGAACGCGCGAAGGACGTCGACACGGTCGTCTTCGACAAAACGGGGACGCTCACGAAAGGCGAGATGGAACTGACCGACGTCGTCGTCTTCGACGACGGGGAGGCGGTGGCCGACGGGGGCGATGCCGCAGCCGACGGCGGGCGCGTGGCCGCCCGCGACCGCATCGGCGAGGGGGACGTGCTCCGGCTTGCGGCCTCGGCCGAGAGCGGCAGCGAACACCCGCTCGCCCGCGCGATCGTCGAGGGCGCTCGCGAGCGCGGAGTCGACGTGACCGACCCCGAGGACTTCGAGAACGTCCCCGGCCACGGTGTGACGGCGACGGTCGAGGGAGACGAGGTGCTGGTCGGCAACCGCAAACTGCTCCGGGACAACGGTATCGACCCCGAGCCAGCGGCCGAGACCATGGAGCGCCTCGAACGCGAGGGGAAGACGGCGATGCTCGTGGGCCGTCGGCCCGCGGACGGAAGCGACGGTGAGCTCGTGGGCGTCGTCGCCGACGCCGACACGGTCAAGGAGAGCGCGAAGGAGGCCGTGCGCCAACTGCAGGAGCGCGGCGTCGACGTGATGATGATCACCGGCGACAACGAGCGCACCGCTCGCGCGGTCGCCGAGCAGGTCGGCATCGACCCGGAGAACGTCCGGGCCGAGGTCCTCCCCGAGGACAAGTCCGACGCGGTCGAGGCGATTCAGGACGAGGGCCGAAAGGCGATGATGGTCGGCGACGGCGTCAACGACGCGCCCGCGCTCGCCGTCGCGTACGTCGGGACGGCAATCGGTTCGGGAACCGACGTGGCCATCGAGGCCGCCGACGTGACGCTGATGCGCGACGACCCGGTCGACGTGGTGAAGGCGATTCGTATCTCGGAGGCGACGCTGGCGAAGATCAAGCAGAACCTCGTGTGGGCGCTGGGCTACAACACGGCGATGATCCCGCTGGCCTCGCTCGGCCTGCTCCAGCCGGTGCTCGCCGCCGGCGCGATGGCGTTCTCCAGCGTGTCGGTCCTCTCGAACAGTCTGCTGTTCCGCCGGTACGACCCGGATACCGACTACGAACTGCTCGGTCGCCTCCGGTGACAACCCCCCTCATCCCGTTTGGTCGGCCGGTCGCGGTTCGTCAGTCGCACAGAGGTCGGCAAACGTGGACTCGAATCGAACCCGATCGACGACACTGCGTTACTCCTCGGTGAGGAGTCGGCGGAGCACCAGGTGGAGGATGCCGCCGTTCTCGACGTACCGGACAGCCGCTGGCGTCCCCACCTGGGCCGTGACCGGGAACTCGATGGTCGATCCGTCCGCGCGCCCTGCGACGACGGTCAGTTCGTCGTTCACGTCGAGCCCGTCGTCCAGTCCGCGAATCGCGATCCGCTCCGACCCGTCGAGACCGAGCGACTCCCAGGAGTCGCCCTCGGCGAACTGGAGCGGGAGGACGCCCATCCCGACGAGGTTGTCGCGGAAGATGCGCTCGTAGCTCTCGGCGATGGTGGCACGGACACCCAGCAGGTCCGTCCCCTTCGCCGCCCAGTCGCGGCTCGACCCCGTCCCGAGTTCTTCGCCAGCGAACACGACCAATGGCGTGTCGTCCTCGCGGTACCGACGGCTGGCCTCGAACACGGTGGTCATCGCTTGCGGGTCGCTCTGCTCCCCGCTCGCTCTTTCGAGGCTCCTCCCTGCAGTCGGAGCCTCGCTATCCTCGCCAGTTGGGTGATAGACCGTGTAGCCGCCCTCGACGTCGTCGAGCATCTCGTTCTCGATGCGGACGTTCGCGAACGTCCCGCGCATCATCACCTCGTGGTTCCCCCGGCGGGCGCCGTAGGTGTTGAACTCGTGGGGCTCGACGCCCTGGTCGACGAGCCACTCCCCGGCCGGTTGCTCGCGGGAGAACGGGCCGGCGGGACTGATGTGGTCTGTCGTGACCGTATCGCCAAGCAGCATCAGCGTCCGGGCGTCCTCGATATCGGCGACGCCGGGTTCCTCTAGCGGGAACTCCTTGAAAAAGGGCGGTTCGCGGATGTACGTCGAGGAGTCGTCCCACTCGTAGACGTCGCCGGTCGGCGCGTCGAGCGCCTCCCAGCGCTCGTCTCCCTCGAACACCTCGGCGTACTTCTCCTGGAACATCGACGAGTCGACGCTGTCGTGGACCGCCGCGTGAATCTCGTCGGCGTCGGGCCAGATATCCGCCAGATAGACCGGGTCGCCGTTCTCGTCGGTCCCGAGCGGGTCGTGTTCGAGGTCGATGTCCATCCGCCCGGCGAGACCGTACGCGACCACGAGCGGCGGGCTGGCGAGGTAGTTCGCCCGCACCTTCGGGTGGATGCGCGCCTCGAAGTTGCGGTTGCCCGAGAGCACGCTCGTCGTCCAGAGGTCCTCGGCGTCGATGGCGCGTTCGATGGGTTCGGGGAGCGGCCCCGCGTTCCCGATACAGGTCGTACAGCCGTAGCCGACGACGTTGTACCCGAGGTCCTCCAGGTACGGAAGCAGCCCCGACGCTTCGAGGTACTCGGTGACGACACGACTGCCGGGCGCGAGGCTCGTTTTGACGTACGCGGGGACGTCGAGGCCGCGCTCGACGGCGTTGCGGGCGAGCAGGCCCGCCGCGAGCATCACGGACGGATTCGAGGTGTTCGTACAGCTGGTGATGGCGCTGACGACGACGCTCCCGTGACCGATCTCGGTGGTCTCCCCCTGCACGTCGACCTCGACGCGCTTGTCGAGGTCGCCGACGGCCGGTTCCGGCAGGTCGGCGTCGGGCCGTTCCTCGTCGGGGACGCTGCTCTCGCCGAGCCATCGCGTGAGCGCGTCTTCGTCGACGTCGTCGAGTTCGTCCTCGAACTCGCCGTGAACCAGGCCTCGGAAGTGCGTCTTCATGTCGTCCATCGGCACGCGGTCCTGGGGGCGCTTCGGGCCGGCGAGACTCGGCGTGACCGTCGAGAGGTCGAGTTCGACCGTCTCGGTGTACTCCGGATTCTGTTCGCCGAACAGCCCCTGCGCGTCGAGATATTCGCGGACGAGTTCGATGTGGTCCTCGTCGCGGCCCGTGAGTTCGAGGTAGTCGAGCGTCGCCTCGTCGACGGGGAACATGCTGATGGTCGAGCCCTGTTCGGGCGCCATGTTCGCGATGGTGGCCCGGTCCGGCACCGTGAGGTTCGAGACGCCGGGACCGAAGAACTCGACGAATCGGTCGACGACGCCGACCTCGCGGAGTTGCTCGGTGACGTGGAGGACGAGGTCGGTCGCGGTCGCGCCCTCGGGGAGGTCGCCGGTGAGACGGACGCCGACCACCTCGGGAAGTTTCATCGTGATGGGCTGGCCGAGCATCGCGGCTTCGGCCTCGATACCGCCGACGCCCCACCCCACGACGCCGATGCCCCCGATCATCGGCGTGTGGCTGTCGGTCCCGACGAGCGTGTCCGGCAGCAGCCAGTCGTTCCCGTCACGCTCGCGGTCGTGGACGACCTGGCCGAGGTACTCGAGGTTCACCTGATGGACGATGCCGGTACCCGGCGGGACGACGCGGAAATCGTCGAACGCCTGCTGGGCCCACTTCAGCGCGCGATACCGCTCGCCGTTTCGCTCGTACTCTAACTCGACGTTTCGCTCGTAGGCGTCCTCGGAGCCGAAGTAGTCGACCTGCACGCTGTGGTCGATGACGAGGTCACACGGGACCTCCGGCTCGACGATTTCGGGGGCCTTCCCCTTCCGGTCGACCGCCGAGCGGAGGGCGGCCAGGTCGACGACCGCTGGGACGCCGGTGAGGTCCTGCAAGACGACCCGCGAGGGGGTGAACGGGAGTTCGACGTCCGGGACGTCGGGTTCCCACGACGCGGCGTTGCGAACGTCCTCGGCCGTAATCGTGTCGCCGTCGACGTTCCGAAGTACGGACTCGATAAGGACGCGAATACTGACTGGTAACCGGTCTAATTCACAGAGACCCGCTTCCTCGAGGGCCGTGAGGTCCGCCATCTTGTAGCTCGTACCGTCGAACTCGAATTCGCGGATCGCGTCGAACGGGGACACTTCATCCATGGCCTGTAGTACGTTAACTTGACACTTGAATTGTCGCCCGGCTCACTTTGAGCCGAGATCGCCGGTCACAGAATACGGTCGAGGGCGTCCTCGATCGACGCGGCCGTGACGACACGAATCCCTCGAACTGATACATCGGAAGAACCGCCAGCAGGGACGACCAGTTCCGTCGCTCCGAACGCTCGTGCGGCCCGGGCTTTCCCTTCGATGCCCCCGACAGGCAACAGCGTCCCATCGCCGTCGACGATACCCGTGATGAGCGTCTCCCGAGAGAGGGACTGCCGCCGGAGACCCGCGACCAACGCGACGGTGAGTCCCGCCTCCCAGCTCTTCCCCCGGAGTGCGAGGACGTCGCTGGACGGGGCCCGGAACGTGACCCGGACCGTTGTGTCAGCGAGGCGTTCCTCGGTGACTCTGGTCGCCGTTTCGGCCGCCTCACGGAGCGCGAGCTGGAGATCGTGACGGACCTCGACGTTCTCGAGGTCGACGAACAACTCACCGCTCCCGTTCGAAAACGCGACCGTGACCGGGATAACGAGACCGCCGTCGGAACCATCGACCGCCGGGAGGTAATACCGTACCTCGGGAGGGAGCGTCGCACCACCTGCGAGCGTCGCCAGCGATTGAACTCCCCTGCGGGTGCGTGTGAGTCCGAGAATCGCTCCAGCGCCCCCGACGCTCCCGATTCCGAGTCCAGCGAGGAATCCCCGCCGTGACAGGAGCCGGTCCTCGATACGACTGGCGACATCGCTCTCCGTGTCTGACGGGAGCCCGGTCGCGGTGGGGTCGTTGGATGCCATGGTGCTGTCTCGAACTGGGGTGCCCCAGTTTCGTGCTAGAGTTTAACAGCCATAGTAAAATAAATGCTCTTCGGCTGTGCCACTTCTTCGAAACGGGTACGTCTATCCCGTTTCCCTTCGAGTCTCAGCGTATCTCCCTGGATGAGCTATGACGCGTCACTACCGATCACTCGTTGGCATCACCGTTGTGAGTGCCGTCGTGACGGGGGTCGGCGTCTGGCTCGCCTTTCTGGCCGAACTCACGCTCCTTCCCGCGACGACGAGTACGACCTGGACGCTACTGGTCGGGTTCGTGGAGGAAGCGTTCGTACGCTTCTTCCCGTTGATTCTCACGTTCTACGGCTGGAGCTACTGGCGAGGACGACTCCTCTCGAAGACCGAAGGACTGCTCGCCACGGTCGCGTCGGGACTCACCGTCGCCGGCCTGGAGATACTGCTCAAGCTCGAGTACCTGACACGGCTGGAGGCGACTGTCAGATTCGACTCGCTGTTCCTGCCGCTGGTATTCGTCCACCTCCCGTTCGCACTCGTCGCCGGACGATTCGTGTACGCGCTCGGAGAACGGATTCACGGAACCGAGGCTGTCGGGACCCCGTCGCTCTCTCGACGAACCGGGGCGCTGCTGGTACTCGGGTATCTGGTCCTCTCGCTCGCACACGTCGGGTACAACGTATTCGCCTGACCCGACCAACAGAAACACGACTCCCCGGTTCAAATTTCGGACGACGACAGACAGCCCGGAAACTGACCGATAGAGCCGTTAGTGGTCGTCGCCGAGGGCCGTCCGAACCATCTCGTTCAGTTCGGTGAGCTTCTCGCGAACGCGCTCGGGCTTGTCGGCGGGCGGTTCCTCGACGGCGACCTGTTCGTGGGGGTCCGGTTCACCGACGATGACGGTGCCGATCATTCCCAGCGATTCGTGGGGCGTGCAGTAGTAGTGGTAGACGCCTTCGGTCTCGAAGGTGTGTTCGAACGTCGCGCCTTCGTCCGAGACGATGCCGCTGTCCCAGGCCGCTGCACCGTCCGGGACGAGTTGGGGTTGGTCGTTGTCGGGGTGGTAGGCAGTCGTCGAGTGGCTGCCGCTCTCGTTCGTCCAGGTGACGGTCCCGCCGACGTTGACGCGCACGACGTGCGGTTCGAAGTGGTAGCCACCGTCCTCGGTGACCATCCGAACGGCAGCCGTGTCGCTCGGTGCACCGACCGCTTCGTCGTGACCACCGTCGTCGCTGTGGCCGCCCTCTTCGTCGTCGTGACCGCTCTCTTCGTCATCGTGGCCGCCATCGTCGTCGCTGTGGCCCGACTCGGTGCCGGAATCGTCGTGTGGAGCCTCGGTCGGCGTGCCGTTCGCTGCTCCGCCGTCGGTGTTCTGCGTTCCGGTACAACCAGCGAGCCCCACGACTGCCGCACTGCCAGTCAGCTGGAGCATCCGTCGACGCGTAAGTGAGTCGGTCATGGCATCGGTCACCGTACAGGTGAACCTACATGCTCAGGGGGTATAGTCCGGCAAGCAGATTTGCTGGGTCAGCAAATCGCCGTTTCTTTATATACTGTACCGAAGAAACTTCGACTGTGAGTGAGGAGCGAGACGTCTCGGGGATCCTCGCCGTCCTCGACGACGACTATGCACGCGCAATCCTCGAGGCAACTCGCCGAAAACAGATGTCAGCAAAGGAACTTAGCGACGAATGTGACATGTCCGTTTCGACGGTCTCTCGGCGCGTCAACACGTTACTGGAGTACGATCTCCTCGTCGAGCGTACGCACGTCGATCCCGACGGTCACCACTACAGTGAATACGAAGCACAACTGGACCGCGTCGAGGTCGAACTCCTCGAATCCGGGTTCGACGTCCGTATCGAACTCAGAGAAGATGCGCCAGACCGGTTCGCCCGTCTCTGGGACACGATGAGGAACGAATAACCATGCACATCGGCCTCGTCATCGCGAAGATCGTCACGATGGCCCTCGGGTTCATCATCGCGTTTCAGGCGTACAGAGGGTACCGTCGAAGCAACAGTCAATCGCTGCTGTATCTCGCAATCGGCTTCGCCATCATCAGCTTCGGCGCGATCATCGAGGGCATCTTATTCGACGTGGTCGGACTGACGTTCCACAATGCAGGGACAGTGGCGACGGCGATCGTCGCGATCGGCATGCTCACGATCCTGTATGCCTTGTACGGCCGTGATCCGCAGAAGGTAGAGGAGTGACTAGATGATGGATACGACAACAGCAATTCTGCTCGCCGTCCGCTTGTTCGTCCTTGGACTCGGCATCCTGATCACGTACTACAGTTTCGAGGCGTACCGGCGAACGGGAACGGACTATCTGCGAAATGCCGCACTCGGATTCGGAATCATCACTCTCGGCGTGTTCATCGAAGGAGTACTGTTCGAATTCGGGGGCCTCGACCTCGCCGTCGTCCACATCATCGAATCGGTCGCCATCGGACTCGGCTTTCTGGTTCTGCTCCTCTCTCTTCGCCGGTAGCTCGGACGTGTCGACGTCCCTGTCGAGGTTGCCGGAACACCCACGCGAGCGGTCACCCAGGAGTGCTGGCTGGTTCGACTTTCGAACATAAGCTTTCGAGTGGTCCAGACACCGGATTCTCAAGAAGAAATGACAAAACAGATGCCTGCGATTGATTACGTATGCAAGCCGCCCTGCTCAATGGCGTTTTCGAGTCGCTGCGGATCGGTGTCGGCTTCCTCTGGACGGCGGCCTGGGCGATCATCATGGGGCTTGTAATCACCAGTCTGGTTCAGGTCTACGTCTCGAAAGAGCGGATGGCACAGGTCCTCGGAGAGGAGAATCTGAGCGGCCTGACGAAAGCGACGGCGTTCGGCGCGGCGAGTAGCGGCTGTAGCTTCGGCGCGGTCGCCATCGGGAAGGGACTGTTCAAGAAGGGGGCGCACGCGGTGAACGTCCTCGCGTTCATGTTCGCCTCGACGAACCTCATCGTCGAACTCGGCCTGATGATCCTCATCTTGCTGGGCTGGGAGTTCCTCGTCGCGGAACTCCTCGGTGGCGTCATTCTTATCGCCGTGATGGCGCTGCTCGTCCATCTGACCCTCCCAGAGACCCTCTTCGACGAGGTTCGCCAGGAGTTGAATCAACGTGATCAGGAACACGGCGTCACCGAAGACCCGACTTGCGGGATGGAGGGCAAGGACGAGTACTCGCTGACGACCGACGGCGGCGAGAGACTGACGTTCTGTTCGGAGGGCTGCATGGAAACCTACCGGCAGGAAGCCGCCAGCAGCGGCGACTGGCGCGACGAACTCCTCTCGTGGGGCGGCTGGTACAAGGTGGGCAACCAGTACCGCAAGGAGTGGTCGATGATATGGAAAGACGTCATCGCCGGCTTTCTGATCTCGGGGTTCGTCATCGTGTTCGTTCCCCAGTGGGTGTGGAACGCACTCTTCCTCCAGGGCGACGGACTGCTCGTCAGCGCGGAGAACGCCATCATGGGTGTGGCTATCGCTGTCATCAGCTTCGTCGGGAGCATGGGGAACGTCCCGTTCGCCGTCGCCCTGTGGGGCGGCGGAATCAGCTTCGCGGGCGTCATCGCGTTCGTCTACGCCGACCTCATCACGATACCCGTGTTGAACGTCTACCGGAAGTACTACGGCTGGAAGGTGATGCTGTACATCCTCGGAATCTTCTTCGTGACGATGGCCTTCACCGGCTTTCTCATGGAGGAACTGTTCAACGCCCTCGGTATCGTCCCGGACCTTGCCGGCGGGCAGACGGCGTCCGAACAGACGTACTTCGAACGCAACTACACGTTCTACCTCAACGTAATCGCCTTCGCCCTCTCCGGGTTCCTCCTCTACGTCTACCGTCGCGGCCTCGGAGCGCCCGGGCAGTACAGGGACCCGGTCTGTGGAATGCGAACCGACGATAGCGGGCCGAGTCTCACCCACGACGGTGAGACGTACTACTTCTGTTCGGGGCGGTGCAAGCGCTCGTTCGAGGAGGAACCCGCCGAATTCGCCCACCAGCACCCAGAGATTGCAGGGACGGGAGCGTCACAGAGCCATGACCACCACTGAACGCCGCGTCTCGATACCCGGTATCGTCTGCGGGACTCCGGAATCTTGCAGGGCCCAATCACAACTGGTACAGTGCTGTCTGGCCAATTTACAGGCATGAACGAGTATCACCGCGAATCGAGGTGGGGCGAGTGAACCGACGGCGAGTCGATGCAATCGTCGGTCTCGTCGTCGCGGCTGTCGTCGTCATCGGTGGTGCGCTCAGTTGGCAAGCGTACCAGCGACAGCAGGCGTTCGAGCAGATGGGGTCGATGATGGGGACGTCGATGGGGGCGGTTCACGGCACGAATCCGCTCTGGTACGTCCTCGGGACGGTACTCGTCGCGGGTGTCATCGGTGGTGGGTATCTACTGAGTCGCGACGACTTCGATAGCACAGGTACAGTCACTCGACAACGGAGTGGTGAATCGGACCAAATCGACCGGCGCGATCCCGAATCGGAATCCGAACCGCCGACCAACACCGCCCAATCGAACGACACCATCACTCCAGAAACCCAGCCCCGGGCCCGCGTGCTGGACCTCTTACCCGAGGACGAACGGCGTGTCCTCGAACCGGTCCTCACCTCACCCGGCATCACGCAGATCGAACTCAGGGACCGGTCGGACTTCTCGAAGAGCAAGGTGAGCCAGACGGTCAGCGCTCTCGAGAAACGCGGCCTGCTATATCGCGAGCGTCAGGGCCGGACGTACCGAATCTATCCGAGCGACGATCTGAAACAGACGCAGAGCTAACATATGCTAGCACGTATCGAACACTTTTGTAACTGGGCGTCGTATCCACTCACATGTGTAACCGTCACGTCGCCCACGTGATTGCGGACTACGAAGCGGCGAGACGCGACGAAGACGGGGAGGAGAACGACGGGTCGGAGTCACGCAACTCAGAACGGATGGCCAACGATCAGGGCGGATTGTTAATGACGCTCAGAGACCGACTCGCTCGGTGATTCCTTAGCCACATAGCTCGAAGGTTCGCCGACACCGTTCACACTGCCTCGCCAGCAGTGAGGTATATTGAAGTGAAGTGACACTGAACTAACTGTTTGTGGGATATCGGGGTCCTTCCTCGGTTGACGAAATTGCACCTCGATGACCGGACGACGCGGGCTGTGACTCTATACGAATCGACCAATCACGTGCTACAATGAGAAGAAAAGCAATATCTCGAACCGCCTGTCGTATCGCAATCGCCGTTATCATCGCATCAACACTCACGTCGGGCGTCGGCGGAGCCGTCCCCGGTGATGCCGCCCACAGTAGTGACACAGAACGGGTTGCGGTGTGTCACGTCCCGTCTGGGAATCCCAGTACTGCGCAACTGATTACGGTTTCCGAGCAGGGTTGGGAAGAGGGCCACTCGGAACACGAAAACGACATCCGAATGGATCAGCACACCCAGCATCACCCCGACCACCAGCACGACGCAGAGACGATGTGTGAACACCACGGGGAACACGTCGCATAGGTGGCTCCTGGGTGGGTCCACGCCTCTCACCGGCGTTATCCTCGTGAAGCGGTCCTTTCTCACGAATCCGGGTCCAAATCCCTCAGTTCGGTGGACGACGCTCCCGAGTCGTCGGACGCGAAACAGCGCTCGTGACGGTCGGCGTCACGCACGGGGTCGAGACGGGCGAATCGGCGGCAGGATTTCGACGGCGATGCGCCCCGTCCAGGAAACGTCGCTAATCGGCGGCCTGTGCGCAACCGCTCGACTGACTCTGCCCCATCTCGGCGGGGTTCTCCATGCCTTCCTTGACGCCGAAGTAGACGAGCGTCGCGTTGACGGGGTACGCGAAGACGAACCCGACCGACAGCGAGAACACCAGCGCGCCCCAGAACAGCAGGTCGGAGATGTGGGCCTGGCTGGCGACCAGGAGGTCCGTCCCGATGGCCGCGATCTCCATGATGGTGATGCTGGGCGTCTCGCTGTAGAGCGCGTCGAGCATCGCCTCTCCGAAGCCGACACCCTCCTGCATCAGCGGCCCGACGGTGAGCGCGTAGCCGAACAGGTACGCCAGCGCGAACGTCCCTGCCGTGATGACGAGCGAGCTCTCGAGTGCGAGGACGCCCGCGAGGAGGACGAATCCGAGGACTTCGCCGGCTCCACAGCCGGAGTAGCAGTGGGCGGTCGAGCGGAACCCGCGCCGCCACAGCGAGTCGTTGTCGATCTGTGTCCGCCCGGAGTACCAGTAGACGGCGAGACCGAACGGCCCGGAGTAGCAGACGACGAGCGTCCACACTCCTTTCATCAGCGACGGCAGCGCCTGATTGCGCTCTCGGATGTCCCACCAGAGGGTACCGACAGACGCGAGCACGACGAGCGCCCAGATACCCATCACGAGCGGGTCCGAGAGGATTGGTTTCATGACGTGGCGAACCGGTGCGAGCGCGTGTTCGATCTGAGTGAGGGGTCCCTGAAGTGCCATTGTCAACGAGAGAGCTGCGACAATTCGAAGCGGTACGTTGCTGCCGCGATTCGGCGAATCGGTACACCACCTAGTAGTGAAGGGACACTTTCCGCAGTTGTGGTTAATATTCCAAAGCGTGGTACCGCACTCTTCTCGGTCACACGACCAGCGCACGAGAGCACGGAGGGGCCACCCAACGCCCGGCGAATTCAGCGGGTATGAACGATTCCATTCCTGAAAAACGATTAGAACGCTCTATACACGTTCTCGAACGATCTCCTGTGCGGATTCACACCCATCGCGATAACTCCCGAGGGGTCCTACGAGTAACCGAGGAGAAAGACAATGACCACCTTCAAAATCGGCCGCTGGCTGTTCGTGGCGCTCGCGATCGTCGGACTCGCGTTCGCCGCACCCCTGGCCAGCGCACACGGCACCGACACGGCCGCCGACGACGCGCCCCCGTACGACGGGACCGCCGACGACTGGGCGGCCTGGATGGAAGACCACATGACCGATCACATGGGGCCCGGCAGCGTCGAATGGATGGAGTCGCACATGGGTGTGACCGTCGACGAGATGGCCCGGGACATGGCTGACGACGACTACGACGGCGGAACGTACGGACAGGGCCACTGCTGACGGCTCCTGACCGTCCCGACCGCATCGAACGAACATCGAAACGAACCCACCGACTCACGATCATGATCCAATTCACTGCGCAGTTCGGTCGCATCGCTCGTCGACTCCCGCTACTCGCGGTCCCGCTGCTGGTCGCCACGACCGGAACGGCTGCTGCCCACGGCGGCGGTAGCTACGGCGGTGGCATGATGGGCGGCGGCTGGGGACTCTTCGGCGGCGCGATGGGTCTCTGGGGACTCCTCTGGATGGGGATACTCATCGCAGTCCCGCTCTACCTCGTGTTCGCGCTCGCGGGGCGGAACGGCGACCGCTCCGACGAACGGCCGCTGTCGGTCCTTCGAGAGCGCTACGCTCGCGGCGAACTCTCGGACGAGGAGTTCGAACGCCGGCGCGACCACCTATAGTAGCCATTGAAAATCACTGCACACCCGATCGCACGACAGCAGTGCGATCGGTATGTAAATCGTTTCAATTGTTACTATAGAACGTATCGGCTGAGTCATCCGGTATCGATTCCTGCATGGATGGTCCTGCTCGAATCGACCACTCCGAACCCCAACTATTAACTCCACCAACACGAGAGTGTATTGTATGGAATATACAATACAACAGCCCGTGTCCGGCGAGTTCGACGACGTCGTCGAGACGACCATCGACGCGCTCAAAGACGAGGGCTTCGGCGTCCTCTGTGACATCGACGTGCAGGCGACGCTCGAGGAGAAACTCGGTGAAGAGTTTCGACAGTACCGCATCCTCGGGGCGTGCAACCCGCCACTCGCGCACGAGGGATTGACCGAGGAAATCGAACTCGGTGCGCTCCTGCCCTGCAACGTCATCGTCTACGAAACCGACGACGGCGAGATCATGGTGAGCGCCGTCGACCCCCAACAGCTCGTCGGGATGGCCGACAACGAAGCGCTCGACTCGATAGCAACTGAAGTCCACGACAGATTCGAGCGCGTCCTCGCCGCCGTCGCCGAAGACCTCTGACGAGGACGCGTTCGAGACCCGTCGGAACAACCTCGACCGCTCGGAGTACTCGGTCCGACTAGCAACGCCGGGAGCACTCACGTACGCTTCCTTGGAATCCGAAATCTGCGACCCGCACAGTTTTCGGATACAACTGAGAATGCACTAAAAGCACAATACCATACTAACCACTATGACCGAAGTGATCCGCTTCACGCAGGACACGTGCGGAGCGTGCGCAACGCAACAACGGACTGCCGAGTTCGTCGGCATCGTCGATCGGGAGGAGCTGGCGGCGGCTATCGAAGGCGCAGACCCGCAATCGGCCGGATTCATGCAACGGCTGGCCAGCAGCATCCGCGGATGACGGAAACCTGACACAGATGACGGACTACAGTAGACGCCAGTTTCTGGGAGCACTCGGGGCTGGTACAGTTGCAACGGCTGGACTCGCCAGTCCAGCTGCCGCTCAGGAGACGCCCGTCGTCAGGATGGGGAACAACTACTTCGACCCGGTCGGACTCCACGTCGAGCCCGGCACGACCGTCCGGTTCGAGATCGCGGCCGGCACACACTCGGCGACGGCCTACGAGAGCCGGATTCCGGCCGCTGCCAGCGCGTTCGATAGCGGGGTCATCTCGTCGGGCGGGTTCGAGTTCTCGTTCGAGGAACCGGGCACGTACGACTACTACTGCATCCCGCACAAGTCGGTCGGGATGGTCGGTCGCATCGTCGTCGGGAGCCCCGGCGGGCCGGCCGAGGAACGTCCGATTCCGGACGGTGACGTGCCCGACGGCGACACGATTATCGAGCGAGGCGCTGTCCCGTACGGATCGAGCGCAGGCGGGAACGCGACCCCCGGTGACGGAATGATGGGTCCAGGAATGGGTCGTGGGCCCGGAATGGTGAGCGGTCGGAACGGCGGCTGGGGCGGTGGACTGCCGTTCGTGGGCGGCGCACTCGGGGTGCTCGGACTGGTCGGCGGGCTCCTATACTGGGCACTGCATCGGAGGGATGCGTCTTCACGGGCTGACGATTCCGCGATGGAAACCCTCCAGCGACGATACGCTCGCGGCGATATCGACGACGAGGAGTTTCAGCGACGACGGGAGCGATTAGCCGAAAATAGAGAGGACTGATACGAATTATCGGAGCGGTGTACCTTCGTTCAGATAGTCGTCACTCCGTGGTGGCGAAATTCGTTTCCGGCTCGTGCCCGTAGCACGGGTATGTCTGCTACCGTCGAACTCCCCGATTCCGACGAGACGTGTGCATACTGTGACTCGCGTATCTTCGACCACGACCCGATCTGCGTGCGCGACTGCACCGACGACTGTGGGTCGCCGACGTACTTCTGTAACTACGCCTGTCTCACGACCTACGTGGACGAAAACGGTCTAACGACGGGCGACGCGTGCGAGTGGTCGCCCGACAAAAACGATTGCTGCTGAGTGGATTCGTCTCGATCAAGACGCGGAGGACCGTCTCTACTATCTCATACGTCTAGGGACACCACCGGAGCATACTGACAGCCGACCAACTTTATGCCCTCAACTGACGAACACCCCTAGTTGTTCACCATGTCGACCAAACGCTCCACAAACGGCCTGCTCCGCGTCGTTCTACTCGTCCTCGCAGTGATCGTCCTGTTCCCGATGCTGATGATGGTCTTTGCCGTCCCAATGATGGGGATGATGGGGTGGTGGTGGGGCGGCGGTATGGCCGGCGGCCTGTCGCCGCTGTGGGGAATCGGAATGATGCTCGTCTGGCTAGTCATCCTCGTCGGCATCGGTTACCTCCTCTATCGCGGCCTCGTCGGTAGGGTGGGATCGTCGATAACCGGCGACAGAGCGCTCGAGGAACTCCGAGTAGCGTACGCGCGCGGCGACCTCTCCGACGAGGAGTTCGAGGAACGGCGGGCGAACCTCACCCGCGAGGAGTCGCGGTAGTCGGCAATCGTGTCTCCAACAGTACAGCGGCGCGAGTTTCTCACTACGCTCGGAGTCGGGTTAGCAGGTCTCGCGGGCTGTGTCGGCGATTTCCCGGGGAGCGGCGGCGACGTCGACCGGACGATCTACGTCGGCGCGTATCACTGGGGGTTCATCGTCGTCGACGAATCCGGCGAGGAACGGGACCGCGTCAGCCTGCAACGGAACGATGTTCTCCGTGTCGTTTCGTTCAACACGCTCGCGAGTGGAGCCGTCCAGTCTCTCCCGACGCCGATCCGAGACGCCCTTCCCGACCACGAGGCCCTCGAAGAACGAAACGAGGAACGCATTCCAGCCCCGTCCAGCGGCGACTTCCACGAACTGCTGGAGGAAGCGAACGAGCGGTATCCCGACCACAGCCTCGCGATTATGCCCTCCGGCCAGGTTCACATGGGCGGGGGGATGATGATGCACCCGGCCGCGCTTCCGAAAACTGCCACCAGCCCCATCGTTCGACAGTTAGAGGCGACCCAGCGGGGCGATTACACGCTGAGTTGTCTGACCGACTGTGGCTACGGCCACCCCTACATGGAGATCGACGGCGGTATCGTCATCGGATGACCGAACCGACAGCCCGTTCACGAACTGCACTTCCCAGAGCAGAGAAGGAGACGCGTCGTCTCGACGTTCTGCACGAAGCGGATGCCGCGGCGAACCGGACCGTGGCGTTCGATTACGCCGGCTACAGGATCACGGTCGGTTCGGACGGGTCGCTCGTCCTCGATGGATCGCGACCGAGCACGCTACCCCAGGCTCGTACTGGTGGCCCCGAAACTCTCCTCAGGGCCACCCGTCTGGAAGTTCGTCCTGATGGTCGGTCATCAGGCGGAGCAACGGAGCGATCTCGTCGAAATTCGGGCCGCGTCGAATGGTGTGCGTGTCCTTGTCCCACTCGATGTATCCCGCCTCAGCGAGCTTCGGGAGATGAATGTGGTAGAGTTCGGTCGTAAGCAGTTCGAGATCGTCGTCTTCGGTTGCGAGCTTCTCGACGTCAAATTCGTCCTCGTCTCGGGGATTGTGCTTGTTGACGAGCTGTAGAATCCGTCGCCGGTACGGGTGACGGAGGGTCTCGAACATGCGATCGAGCGAATCCGACTCCGCGGACCCGTCGGTAACGACACGCGGCGCATCCAGCACGTCCGTCTCACGTTCGTCCGCGGTCGGTGTTTCGTCCGCTCGGTCCGAGTTCGTATTCTCGGTCATAGGATGGCCGTCTCTCCCGCACTGCCCGACAGCGAGGGATCCCCTTCGGGGAGGCTTTCGGGGAATTCACTCACCTGTACCTCGTCTTCCTGAAGCAGGTGACTCAGTATTCGACGGGTGGGGCGCTGGCTCACTACCTCGAAGTGATTCGACAGCGTCACGTTCCCCTTCGAGGGAGGCGACCGCGTCGGTGAGTGGCCGCCAGAAGGACGCTCGTTGCCCTTGGAATCCATGCTCCTCGGTTTGCCGTCCAACCGGGAAAGGGTCGTTTCGAATTTCTGCGATCGTGCCGACGAGACAATCGCAATAATGCGAATTTCGGTCGGTGGACTTACAGCGAGATCCAGGACCACGTGAGCCCTGCGACGACCTGAGAGGCCACACCCCGTGAGAGTGCATCGAGCGACACGGGCGAAATTCGCACTTGTCGGAGACCGAGAGACTGGTGAACTGAGGGGACTCAGAACGAGTCGAACACGAGTTCGAAGAGCGTGCGTTCGGCCCCTCGGAGGTGATAGTTGAACGTCGACTGGGAGAGATCCAGCGCATCGGCGAGTTCCCTGCCGGTCTGCAGACGCGGCGACTGGAAGAACCCGCTTCGGTAGGCCAACTGCAGGACCTCCTGCTGGCGGGGCGTGAGCCGCTCTTCGAAGGAGGTCTGCAACGTGAGTTCCGCGTCCGGCGACCGCGTGCGAGTTTGCCGGGCGAGGAGTTCGACGTCGGGGACGGAGCGGCGAATCGCGGTGAGGACCGTCGAGACGTCGGCCGTGTCCGGGAGCTCGACGACTGCCGTCACCGTCCCCGCATCGATAGCCAGCGACCGGACGGTCGCGCCTTCGTCGAGAAGCACGCCCGCGAACGTCGAGTCGGCGAGTCGCGCCTTGTAGAACACGCCATCGTCCCGGTCGTCGAGTCGGACGAGGTCCTCTACGGCGACCGATCGCTCGCAGGCAGTTTCGACCGCGTCCGGGTCGGCCCCACTCGCGGTGAAGAACGTGGTCGTGTGGCCGTCCGAGCCAGTGACCTGTCCCTCGAAGTCGATGGCGCAGCCGGTCGTCCGAGAGAGGCGACACAGCGGCGTCTCTGCCGCAGTGGATTCGAGCGTGAGTTCGTAGACGGTATCCGTCCGCACGGAGTCTCGCGTCTCGATGGCGGAGATCGCGTGGGCGATCGTCCGGCCGAGTTCCACCAGGACTTCGGTGTCACGTATCTCCTGCTGTGGCGCGTCTCCGTAGACGGTCAGGACGCCGTAGACCGACTCGTCGTACGCGAGCGGAATACAGAGACAGGACCGGCCACCGCGTTCTAACGTCTCCTCGCGCCACGGAGTCGCCCGGGCGTCGGTCGCGACGTCGGCGACCACCTGTAGTTCTCCGGTCCGAATCGCGGCCGTGAATGGACTGCCGTCGGTCACCGCGTCGCTCTGCTCCGCTCTGAGAGCGTCGAGATACGCGCTATCCACTCCCGCCCACGCACGGGGTGCGACGGTTTCCGTTTCGGCATCGTACCTTCCGATCCAGGCGAACTCGTAGAGCGCTGAGTCGGCCAAGCGCTCGCAGACTGCCTCGTCGATCTCCTCGCGCGTGCCGGCGGCCACGAGCGCCTGGTCGATTCCCCGGATGAGCGCGTTGAGACGGTCGAGACGGGTCAGTTCCTCGTTTCGTCGTTCTAGCTCCCGTTCGCTCTCGGCACGGTCCCAGAGGGTTTCGACGGTCTGGCCGACCATCGACACGAGGTCGACCATCCGGTCGTCGAACGTCTCTGAATCGACCGAGCCGGCAACGACGACCCCGTTGCGACCCAGCGGAACGAATACCCGACTTCCCAGTCGGGACGGCCACTCACCCTCGGCGACGTCGAGGGCGCCTTCGACGTTGATCTCGTCGTCGACGAACGTGTCCCAGACGTCTTCGCGGGACACGTCCGAGGGTCGTATCGCGTCGAGGTCGGTCCCGGACGCGGCGTGTTCGGAGTCCCGTTTGAGGTCGCCGGTCCGCCCGTCGTACCGCCAGAGTGCGGCGTACTCGACGCCGAGAACGTCGACGGTGAGTTCGGCCACGCGCCCCCGTATCGTCTCCGGGTCGGCGTCGATCAGTGCCTGGCTCACGTCGTTGAGCCGTTCGAGGGACTGGTTGGATTCGTTCAGTATCTCCTGGGCGCGAGCGCGCTCCACTGCGGTCCACGTTCGGTCTGCGGCCTCTTCGATCAGCGACACCTCGGCGTCGGTCCAGTCGTGTGGCTCGCTGGTAACCGCATACAGCGCCCAGTCCGCGGTTTCATCGTCGGTCCGAATCGGTGCCCCGACCCAGGCACCGAATCCGAGGTCGAGCAGCGCCTGCCGTTCCGTCTCCGGCAGCGCCTCGGCGTTCGCGGTATCGTCGAACACCAGCGACCCGGACTGTATCTGCCGTATCGCCTCCGGAAACGACGAGAACGGATACAGCCCGCTCACCGGGTCCAGGTCGGGCTCGTGGTACTCCGGTCCGACCAGCGACTCCGCTCTGTCCGGGAAAAACCGGACGAAGTACGCCCTGTCGAGCCCAAGTTCCGCGGCGAGTAGCTCGGTACAGGATTCGCCGATGGCTTCTTCGCTCTCGAGGGCTCGAAGCCGGTCACTGAGTTCGAGCAGGAACTGATCGCGCCGTTCGCGGCGCTTCTGCTCGGAAATGTCGGAGATAGCGCCGTGGAGCTTTCGCGGGGTGCCCGCGTCGTCGTATTCCACGGTCCCCCGCGAGAGGAGCCACACGAGGTCGCCGTCCCCGTTCCGAACGCGATATTCGGTTTCGAGACTGCCCGTCTCGGTGATCGCCCGCTCGAACTCCCGCAGGACCCGCTCGATGTCGTCCTCGTGAACAGCCGCGACGAAGTCGTCGATTGGAGCGCCGGCGGCCCCGTCGGGGTCCAGACCGTAGCATTCGGCCGCGTAGCTATCGGCGATGATGCTGTCCTCCTCGACGTTCACCGTATAGAGTCCGACCGACCCGGCTTCCGCCGCGACCTCTAACCGAGGCGGGCTTCCTCTAACTCCGCCGTCCGCTCTTCGAGTGTTCTCGTCCCACGTTTGCGGTCGGTGATGTCGACGACGAACTCCACGTACGTGCTGTCGTCCAGCCTCTGTGACTCGAAGAGTCCCCACCACCGGGAACCGTCCGCGTGGTAGTACTGCTTGTCGTACGCGACACCGCTGCCGGTCGCGTTGACCTCGTCGATGTGCGCTTCGGAGACCTCGTAAAACTCATGCGGGGTGAGGTCTCGCCACGAAGTCTCCAGCGCCTCCTCGTACTCGAAGCCGGCGATCCGCAGAAACGCGTCGTTCGCGTCTTTGATGACGAGCTCGGTCGCATCGCTGCTCGTGGCATCGCGTCCCCAGACGATGACGCCGACCAGCTCGGAATCGAAGACCGGGTGGGAGCGGATTCGCGCTCGGTCCCACGTCGTTCCACGTTGCTCCGGTTCGGTTGCGACGGGTCGCCACCAGACGCGACTGTTCGCCCCGACCTTCTTCGTCTGCAAAACGCCGTCTTCGACGAGCGACTGCAGTCGGTTGTAGATGGTCCGCTGGGTACAGTCGAACCCCTCGGCAACCTCCGGCGTCGTCACCGGCGTTCCGGGCGGGCCGAGCGCGTCGACCCGCTCCACCACGTCGGCGGGGACCGGTGCGGCTGAAGTCATATGTCTGTATGGCGGGTTGACATCCTCCCCGCGCTAAAGCGCGAGGATTCCCCGAAGGGGATATTCAGGTTGCGCGTTTCCTCGGTTCTCAAA
>ENA-ORCR01000111-ORCR01000111.1-marine-metagenome-genome-assembly--contig:-NODE-111-length-95836-cov-3.735931_pt1 | contig 95836 bp, 77 predicted proteins | sample MGYA00237782_ERZ508514 | MGnify/ENA primary metagenome ERZ508514 (study PRJEB26185, sample SAMN06268960) | marine metagenome | isolation source: Eden Landing Ponds, San Francisco, CA, USA | place...
GGGGCGGCCGTCACTCGGGCCAGCGGGTCCGGACCCGCTCGCGCAGTTCGTCAACAGGAAGTACGCGAGCGCGGTCGGTGGCAGCGTCGTCCACCCGAACAGCAGCGCCGCGGAGAAGTTCGTGCGCCTGAAGACCAGGCCAACGACCCCGAGGAACGCGAGCGCGACCAGGGCCGTCCCACCGGTCGAACTGAGCGGTTCGACACAGCGCGATATCGTGCCCGTGTCACGGTCTCTGGTCCCATTGGCCGAGCCGTTGAGCTCCGAGACGCCGGGACCTGGCGCCTGCCCCTGGGATTGCTCGCCCTCCTCCTGGACCTGTGTGCTATCGGTCGCGTTGGCCTCTTCCACCACCGGGAGCGCCGCCCCCACCAGTCCGATGCCGGTGAGCACGAGCACCCCGACGAGAATCGGTACTGCCGCCTGGCGGCTGAGTCCGTCGCTCATCGCTCCCAGCACGACGGGGACCCGCCACCTGCGGCCCTCGATACGTCGGTCTTGCGGATGCTATGCCGTCTCATACTACGAAAGCAGTCACGGAACGGATTTAAATTTTTTCCGGTCCCGCCCCCCGGTAGTTGGCTGGAAAGTGATTCGAATCACTGGACCGCGGCCGGCCGGTCACTCGGGCAGCAGGCGGGCGAGGACCGCCTCGGTCAGGTCCGGGTCGGGGTCGAAGGCCTCGGATTCGCAGTAGGCCGCGAGGCTGCCGTAGAACTGGCGGCCGACCGGATGGTCGGCACAGTCGAAGAGGTCTATCGTGGAGACGAGGAGGTTCCCGTCGCCGACGGCCGTCTCGAAGACGAGGCCGAGTTTGTGGTTGCGCTCGATGTTGTCCACCATGCCGACGAGCGGTCGGTAGCCGTCCGGCGCGTCGTCGAGCGAGACCGGTCGCGCGCTGTCGAGGAGGTGCCACCACTGCCAGTCGCCGTGGCCGTCGGTCGGGAAGCGGTCGAACGCCGGATGATCCGGGTCGAGGACCGGCCCCATCGTCCCCGGCGGGGCGTTGCGCTTGAACAACGCGTAGGACCAGAAACTCGGCTGGAACTGCCCCTCGTAGCAGTGCCCGAGCGAGTCCAGTGGCGGGACGAGGAGGACGGACTCGCCCTCAGCGAGCACCTCACGAGTCTCCGCGTCGAAGCGGCGTCGGACCGTCAGGCCGTCGCCAGCGGTCGACAACGGCTGATCCGCCGATGACTCGTCCGCCGATGACTCGTCCGACGATGGCTCGTCCGGCGATGGCTCGTCCGGCCGCGGCCCCGCCGACGGGAAGATCCAGAAGTCGTACGCCGTCGCGGCGTCGGCCGCTGGAACCGTGACCGAGAGCGTCCCAGTCGCTGGGGCCGCCACGTCTGCGAGTGCCGCCTCGACCGTCCCCAGGTCAGCGAGCGTGCCCTGCGGGACGTCCGTCGCCGGCAGCGTCCCGGAGTCGACAGTGTCGCCCTCCACGGAGAGGACCCACTCGGTGGTCACGTCGGCCAGGTCCTCGGGCCCATAGTGTGCCAGTTTGACGTCTGCGCTGAACGCGTCGTCCGTCGTCCAGGTCCGGCGGTCCATCCTGGCGAGCGGGACCGTCTCGTCGCAAAACGAGCGCCACTCGGCGGGGTCGACCACGCCCTTCGAGTCCATGAACGAGTCGAGGAGGCCGACGAGCGCGGTTCCCTGGCCGGGGAAGTCCTGGAGCGCGAGTAACTGGAAGCCGCCGAAACCGGGCGTCCGAAGCGAACTCTCGACCTCCTCGCGGTAACACCGGAGCGCGAGTTGGCCCGTCGCCGTCGCGAACTCGGCGGCCCGCCCGGCCATCCCGTGGGCTTCGAGGTGGTCGCGAGCCACGGCGAGGTTGTCGGGTCTGAGCGCGCCATCGTATTTCTGGAGTTCCGTGAAGTCGGGATATATCTGGAACTGGCCGCCCTCGTGACTGACCAGCGGGACCGGAACCGAGGCGACTGCCGCCGCGTAGTCGTGGTCGGTCCCAGGTGGGTCGTGTTCGATGTGTCCCGACGTCCCGCGTATCCGACGGATGCCGGCCTCGGCGCCGTCGTCGTCTTCGGCGCCATCCGCCGCTGTCGCTCCGTCGCCGTCGGTCGGCTCGGGGACCGTCGCGGTGATCCAGACGTCGTCACACTCCGAGTAAGTCCCGTCGCTCAACCCGTTGTAGGCGCCGGCCGAGTAGAGCCGGCGGTCGTCAGTCTCGCGAAGGTCGGACACGAGGTCGGCCATCGCGTCGGCGTCGCCCGCGAGTTCGTTCCCCAGCGAGAAGAGGACGAAGGACGGGTGGTTGCCGTAGGCGTCGAGGATCCGCTGGGCTTCTGCGCGATAGAATTCGGTTGCATCCTCGTCTTCGAACGCGCCACCGTTGTTCCAGAGTGGGAGTTCCGGCTGGAGGTAGATGCCGAGTTCGTCGGCCACCTCGAAGGCCGCGTCTGGTGGGCACCAGCTATGGAAGCGGACGTGGTTGAAACCGTAGTCGCTGACCGTCGAGAGCCGGTCCTCCCAGGTCTCGCGGTCGGTCGGTGCATAGCCAGTCTCCGGAAAGACGCAGGAATCGACGGTCCCCCGGAGCATCGTCGTCCGGTCGTTGACCGCGAGTTGCGTGCCCTCGGCGTGGATCCGCCGGAGTCCGGTCGTGGTTGGCGCCCCGTCCACGTAGTCCTCACCGTCGGCGCGAGCGACCAGTGAGACAGTGATGCCCATGCGGGCGGGGTCGAACTCGTCCCACGTGGGCGGGCCGACCCCGAGGTCGTAGTCCACGTCGACGACTGCCCGGTCGCCATCGACCGTGACGGTCCGCGTCTCGTGAGGCGCCGTGTACTCGCCGTCGATGACGCGCGAGCGGAGGTCGAGTTGCCCCTCGGCCCGGTCGTCGGTTCGGTTGCAGACTGTGACCTGGACGGTCACCGCGCTGTCGGCGGGCCGCGGGTCGACGCGCACGTCGTCGATCCAGACCGGGTCGGTCGCCGCGAGTTCGATGTCGCCGACGATACCGTTCCAGTTGGTCTGGGTGTGCTCGCTCGCCATGTGCGAGCGCTGGACGCCGGGATAGGTCAGCGGCGCCGAGTCGTTGTCGACCCGGACCGTCACCGTGTGCTCGCCCGGGTCCACGACGTCGGTGAGGTCGTACTCCTGGGGTGTGGAGAGCGAGTCCCTCGAGCCCAGGCGGACGCCGTCGACCCAGAGCGTCGTCTGCCGCGTTCGCTCGAACGTGAGCGTGATGCGTCGGTCGGCCCACCCCTGTGGGATCGTGATCTCTCGCTGGTACCAGGCCGCCCCCTCGTAGGGGTAGCGCTGTGCGAGGTGGTCGCGAGTCCGCCCGACCGACTCCCTCGTCCGACCGCCGTCACTTGAGGCGTCCGAGAGCACGAGTGGGTCTGTCCGCGCCCACTCGCGGCCCCGTCCAGACCCCTTCCCCCGCTGGTTGGTCGTGCCTGGCAGGAGGATGTCTCCGTCGAGGTCGCTGGCGAACCAGCGGTCCGCGACCCCCTCGTCAGCCGGGTCGAGCGCGAACCGCCACCGGCCGCTGAGCGAGACGGTCCGGTCGCTGGCGTAAGACTCCATGGTATCGTCAGGTACCGCTCACCTCCTAAATGTAATGGTTGTGTAACTGGTACGTTCCACGATTCGGAAGCGGCGGACCCCTCGCTAGGCCACCGGGTCGTACTCCGGTAACGATTCGAAGTCCGGCACGTCGACCAGATAGAGGTTACTCGACCCGTCGTAGCGGGCGGCGTCGAACAGCACCTGGTCGCCGTCGGGGCTAAAGCGCGAGTGCGGGTGTGGGCCATCGTGACCCCAGTCGTAGGTAGCGAGGATACGCGGTCCCTCGTACTCCCCGGTCTCCGGGTCCCGCTCGTAGAGCAGTCCGTACGGGACCCGCTCGAAGGTGCCGTCGCAGACGATTTGGTCGGAAGTTCGCGCGTGCGTGTGCGTCAACGCGTAGACGTCGTCGGGCAGCGACACCTCCCGGTGGTCTGTGTCGTCGTAGCGGGCGCTCCCGGCGAACGGGGCCGGGTCGTCCACGCGCTCGCGACCCTGCGGGTCCGCACTGGACCCGTGATAGCCGACCCGTTCGCCGTCGGCCAGCCAGTACTCGTGGCCGACGCCACCCGCCGGTGGGACGTCCCTGACCTGCCAGGTTTCCCCGGTCTCCGCGTCGACCGTCCAGATGCGGTTGTCGACGGCGTCCCAGGGGCCCTCCTCGCAGTAGGTGAACAGTTCTGGGCGGGTCGGCGAGGCGTTGACGTGACTATTCGCCCAGACTTCGACGTCCCTGAGCAGTTCCGGGTCGCCACCGTCGGTCGGCACCGAGAGGATTCGTGTGTCGGGCGACGCTTCGAAGGCACCCGATAGCTTGTCGTCGCGCTCGGGAATGGGGACGTCCTCGCCGATGGAGACGAACAGGCGAGTGCCGTCTGCGTTGACGTCGAAGGAGCCACCGTTCCAGCCCTCGGGCACCTCGTAGTGAACCGCCTCGACGCGCAGGCTGTCCAGGTCCAGACTGACCAGTCGGTCGCGAACCCAGACGTAGATGCGGTTTGCGTCGTGGTCGATGGCGGGGTTGCCACGGAATCCGTCGAGGTCCGTGACCTGCGTGATCAGGCCGGTTTCGAGGTCGATAGCGTATAGCTGGCGAGTGCCGTCGCGGTCCGAGCGAAAGAGGAGGCGGCGGCCGTCGTCGAACCAGCCGTTCTCGGTGAAGTATAGGTGGTAATCGTCGACCCCCGGATAGCTCGTGAGTCGGCGAACGGTAGCACCGCTCGCGGGGTCGTCGTACGTTTCGGCTTCGGTGGGCCAGTGGCGGCCAGCCTTCGGTCCCTGTGTGATCGTATCAGTCATTGGTAGTGTGGTGTCGTCCGAAAAGGTGCGTCCCGAGCGCCACGCCGGCGGCGATGACAGTCCGTTGGTGCAGCGGTGGGTGGGAGCGTCCACCGGTGTGGCGGGGTCGCGGTCGTGTCAGTGATCGATATGGCAAGCCCGAACGATGCTCGACGGCCCAGCGGGGGCCGACGGTGTGAGTGTGCTTCGATGGTCTACGAGGAGGCCGACGGTGTGAGTGTGCCTCGACGGCCAACGACAGGGGCCGGCCAGGTCGTTATTCCTCCGCTGCGGCCGTGATGTTGCCCTGTTCGATGAGTTTGTTGATCGGGGCGTGCTGTTTCCAGTCGACGTTGTCGTTGGGTGCGTTCCAGTCGCGCTGGTTCTGCACTGCGATCTGGCTGCTGATGGCGAACGGCAGGTACGGCAGGTACCAGTTGAACGCCCAGGACAGTTCTTTCATCCACTTCTCGCGCTGGGAGTCCGAGAGCGCCTGGCCCCAGGTGTGGGCGTAGTAGAACACCGGGACCTCGCGCCAGTCGTCCGGGTTCGTCGAGTACTCCCCGACCGGCGGGACAGGGATAGTGAAGTCCTTCATCATCTCGGGGTCCCAGCCCTCGAGGTTGTTGGTCCAGTCGTACTCGACGTTCTCGACGCCCTCGTCCTCGTATTTGGAAACCCACTCGGAGACCTCCTGATCGGTGACGAGGCCGAAGCGGTGTCGGCGGTCGCTCTGCTGGATCGCACGCGTCCACATCCCGACGTGCTGGATCCACCAGCCCTGCATCGACATCTGGTACTCGCCGCGACCGGCGCGATTGCTCACCTGCGTGCTGCCCTGCGTGACGAGACTCACGTTGACGCCGAGGTTGTTCAGGTCACGCCGGATGAGCGCCGGCACTTCGACGTTCTCGCTGTCCGCGAGCAATTCGATCTCGAAGGGCTGGCCGTCCGAGTTGTGCCAGGTGCCGCCCTCTTTGGTGAAGCCGGCCGTCTGCAGGAGTTCGGCGGCTTGCTCGACGTCCTGCTCGTAGGTCTTGTACGAGCCGTAGAGGTCGTCCGGGACGTACCGCCGATACGACGGCGCGATGAGTCCCGGCGGTTCCGACGGGGGTTTGTTGGCGTACTTGTGACCCTGCTTGGCCAGCGTGTCCTTGTCCAGCGCGAGGAAGAAGGCCTGCCTGACCCGCGGGTCGGCGAACTCGTCGACGGTCATCGCGTTCAGCGCGATGCCGCTCGTCCCGCTCTGGTTGTGGATGTACATCTTGTAGTGGTCGGGCAACTGGTCGAGGATGTTGCCCGCGGGCGTGTACACCTGGCCGTTGATCCCGTCGAGGCGACCGCTCGTCAGCGCCTGGTTGCGCTGGTTCTTCTGCTGCATCGCCGTCAGTTCGACGCTGTCCCAGTTGATCCGGTCGGCGTTCCAGAACCCGGGGTTGGGTTTCAGCGTAATTTTGGCCTCGCCGACGTCGGCGAGGGTGAACGCACCGGAGGTCGGGATCTGGGCGGGGTCGTCCGGGATGTCCGGCGTGGTTGTTTTCTGGGCCTGGGCCTCGAGGTACTCACGGCGTTCCTCCCAGCCCATGTCCTTGATCTTGTTGTACCGCTCCATGTGGTGGCGGTCGGCCTTCGTGGTGAAGTTGTTCCCCTGCGAGCGGTTGTTCGGATGGGTCAGGAGGTTTGTCATCACCGGGTCCATGAAGAAATCGGAGAAGTATCCGGGTTCGCTCTCGATGGTGAGGGTCTGGCCCGACCACGAGATGTCGGTGACGCCTTCCCACCAGCTCCGGGGCCAGTTCTTCTCTTCTTTGACCGTGTCGGGGTGTGGGCCGCGCCAGCGATCGATCTGCATCGCCATGCCCCAGTCACGGGCCTTGATCTTGTCCGTTACCTCCCCGCCTTCGCCCGGGATTCCCTCGTACCAGTGTGAGTCGTCCCGGAGCGTGAATTCGATCTTGGTGTCTGTCTGTTCCCAGTCCTTGACGATCATCGGGATGAGCTCGCCCGAATCCTGGTCGAGCGACGCCTTGTACCCGAAGGTGAACTTGGAGACAAAGCGGGGCCACTGGGTCCGGTGCAGCCTGATGTCCCAGTTCATCTTTGCGAGGTCGGCGTCCATGAACGTGCTGTACGTCCGACTGGTGTCCGGCAACGCGCTCGACGGTGTCTCCGTGCCGGCGTCGGTCTTGGTGTTCTCGATGGCGTCTGCACCGTCACCGTCGCCGTCGCCGTCGCCATCGCCACCGCCGTTCCCGTCACCGTCACCGTCGCCGCCGTCGCCCTGGGTCGCCGTCGACTGGCTGTCACCACCACATCCAGCAACCCCGGCGGCAGCACTCGTCCCGAGTGCCGCGAGGAGGCGTCGCCGCCGCCGACTGCTGAGACCCGATCCTGGCCGATCATCTGGGGTATCGCTACCGCGTGGCATAGTCGTCTTGGCTATTGCAAGAATGGTATATATATCTTTTCCTGCCAGGCGGATATGTCTCCGGGAATGGGTGACCATCGGGGAGTCACGCCGGTGTCCCATGCCATCGTAGCGAGCGAACAGAAAGGGGCTGCCCCGACCAGATCACTCGCGCGCTCCGATGAACTCCGCCGCCTCGAGTACTGCCTCGGCCTGGGGCTCCATGGTCAGGTCCGCGAAGAACGTCATGGGCTCGCCCTCCCGGTCGGCACTGACGACGAGATGTCGCTGCGGGTCGGCCTCGTCTACGTACGCATCGGTCACGGTACTGAGCGGGACTTCGAGACAGTCGTCCGCCAGGCGTCCCCCGACGACGAAGACGACGCGGCGGTCGGTGACGAGCACCACGAGCATGAGAGTCGGGTGTTTGCGGGCGAGTTCGTCGTCCGCGTCGGAAATCAGGAGGCGACTGCCGTGCAAGAGGAACTCGGGGCGTTCGTCGGCTTCGAGGTAGGTGGCCACCGGCTGTGTCGTCCGGTCGCCAGGGAGTGCGAGCAACTCTGGGGTGACCGTCTCACTCGACGCACTGCGAGCCAGTTCACGGTGTCTGTCGGTCACGTCGTGTGACGCTGCAGGGCCTGATAGCTGCCGCGAGAGCCACGACGCGAGTTCTCCCAGCCCCATCGTGCCCGAGACGACTCGACCGACTCCCTTCAATCCGTCGCCGAGCGGACGCAGTGGCGGTGGTTCGACGGCGTCGATCACTGCAGTCGGCTCCGGATCCACCGTCGACCCCGAACATTTATTGACCAGAGCGAAGCAGGACTCACTATGTTGCGAAAGATAGCAACGCTACCGAATCGCATGATACAGCGCCGGGTCCCCCAGCGCGGGTACAAACTCGAATCGGCGCTGATCGTCGTCTGTGGAATCCTCGGTGCGATCGGAATCGGGTACGTGGGCGCACGGGCGCTCGGGACGGTCGAGGGTGGCGTCGAGTCACTGCGGTTCGAGTTCATCGGCGCGGCGATCCGACCGCTGGTCGCACTCCTCGTCCTCTGGATCGGCTACACCGTCGTTTCGCACGTGCTCGCGAACGTCTACAACGGTCGCGGGCCCGTGAGTCGACTCTTTCGCGCGTCGGCGTGGTCACTCGTCCCCATCGGACTCTGGGTCGCGATGCGCTCGGTCGCCATCTTCGTCCTGTTCATGGACGAGACCATCCCCGCGGAACCAGACGGCTTCGGTGCCGAGGCGAAGTTCAACAGCATCGCCGAACTCGGCCTCGACTCACCGGTTTACGGCGCCGTCATGCTCTCCGGCGTGCTCTTTGCCGCCTGGAGCTGGTACCTGCTCTCCATCGGCGTCGCCGAGGCCAAGGAACTCTCCGAGGATCAGGCCCGCCGCGTCGCCGCCGTCCCCGCCGGTGCCGTCGCCCTGTTCATCGTCTGGATGGGGCTAACCGCGCTCGGCGTCCTCTGACCGTTCGATCGACCGTCCCTCGCTCCGTTTTCGTCCGCTCTTCGATTTCGCTCACGAGTCGAGTCCCGGCCACGTCCACCGAGCTATCCACCCTCAGGCCCGCGTAAACGACCACGTGTACTGTCGCTCGGCCCCTTCGGGGTTGGCCAGCGCGTAGAGCGTGGCCGATTCGGGATCGAAATCTGCGGGCACTTCGTACGGGATCCAGCCACGCTCGGCCGTCTCAGCTGGTAGCTCGGCCTGGTGGACGCCGAGTGCGAGCGTGTACCTGTCTATCCACTCGCCGTCGTATCGGTACGCACCACCGAAGGAACGGTCCTCCGTCGGGTCGTGTGGCAACGGGTCCTGTCGAGACCGGTCGAGTTCGAGGTAGAGGTCGCCATCGGCGATGCGTGGGTCCCCGGGCAGCGGGACACCCTTCGGTTCGTCGTCGAGGTTCTCGACTTCGACGACCAGGAGGAGGAACTGTGCCCCGTCGCGGGCGTCGACCGTCTTCGGGTCCCGGTCGGGTGCGTCGCCGGCGACGGTCACCTCGTCCTCGCCGCGGGGGACGAACGTCAGGTCGTCGGTCAGTACGTAATCGACGAAGCGAATTTCGAGGCCGCGGACGGCCGCGACGTCCCCGACGGTGTCGGGTTCGTTGGGCGTGGTCGCCCGGTCCGGCGAGCGACAGCCAGCCACCGTCCCACCGACGACCAGGCCAGCGATCCCGAGAAATTCGCGTCTCGCTCGGTCGTTCATACGCCGGGCAAGCACTCGCCGGCGCAAAAACGTACCGGCGACCCACCGCCGTCCCGTCCCATCGTGTCACTCGGTCATCGCGTCGACCGGTCGCGTCTCCGAAACGGTGACGACGCGACCGGACCGCTCGATGGTGGGGTCAGAAAACCGGAGTCCCGCCATCCCGTCGGCCGCGCTCCGCTGGGCCTCGACGTGAGTTCGGACCCGCTCGACTGACGCCTCACCCTCGGGAAACACGACGACCATCCCCAGGTCTCCAGTCGGATCCTCGTCGGCAGTGTCGTCGGTTCCGGCCTGCGTTGCTGTCGGTGAGTCCGTTCCAGAATCCCCAGTCGCTGGCGTCGTCGTCCCGACGACCAGGTCGCGATTCGCCCAGTTCAGGCGGAACGTGAACGCGCTGGCGCGGGCACCGTTCGGTGCTCTGAAATCGCTGTCGCCGAAGGTGTCGTCCCCGGTCCGGACCCTGGCGGCGACCAGGTCAGTCGCCGGGAGCCGCTCGAACAGCGCCTTCGCGTCGGGGTGATAGCAGTGATAGGGGTGTTCGGCGCCGAGATGGGTGTCGATCAGGCGCTCGCCGCGGGTCGGTGCTTCGAGAGGGACGGCATCGGTCGCTTTGGGCGTCACGAGCAGGTGGTCGTCGTCGTAGGCGATCAGATCGATGGTCGGCCAGCGGACGGAATGGCGCGAAAACGACCGGTAGTCCGGTTCCTCGGAGACGTAGGTGCGGACCCGGAGTCGGCCGACCCAGGCGCGCCGGTCTGCAGGCGAGCCAGGATTCCGGGTGACGAGATAGGCGGGACGGGGCGCCCGCGGCGCACTGACGAGCAGGGTGCGCTCTTGCTCCCGGAACGGGAGTCGGACAGTGTCGAGGTACTGCTGTGTCTCCTGAAGAAAGGGCTGGGCGACCGAGACGACGTCGGGGAATTCCCGGAGCGTCTGTGGGTTGAGCGTCGTGACGGCGAGGGTCGGCGCGGTGAACTCGTCGGGGCGAAAGCGAACGAGCCAGTCGTCGAACACGGTTGGCGCCGACGTGTCGCCGTCAGCACAGCGAGAGTCACGGGCCGTCGCCGTTCCGTCAGTCCCACCGAGTCGACTACAACCACCGACCGACGCCGCCCCGACCGCACCCACAGTTCGCCGGAGCCACGCCCGCCGGGTCACCCGTCGCCGTTCTGGCATATGCCGGTACTGTGCCACCGGCGTATAAAATCGATCGGGACGCGCTCGGCCAGGGGACACTCTGTGACAGTACCTGGCTATCCAGGCTCCTGCACCCCACGGACTGGTGAACTGTCGATACAAAATCAAATCGAGATAGATCATAAATATTTATCAATATACCATGTTGTGGGTGTCACTCGCAACCATGACAGACAATGGCTTGCAATCCACCAGTACCGGCAGTCGTATCGACAGCGGTGCGCGCGAACAGCCGAAATCCGCAGACGAGAGTGGTCCGGTCACGAGTCGGTCGCGTTCTTCGGGGGCCGACTCGCAGGCCGGGTCCGGCCTGACTCGACGGCGCGCGCTGGCAGTCGCCGGCTCAGGCTTGCTCGCCGGAGCCCTCGGCAACGTCGTCGGGACGGCGGCAGCGAGCACGCACAACGCCGTCGTCTACAACGACGCAAGCGGCGACTTCGTCGCCGAGAACGTCGACAGTGGGACGGTCGTGTACGAGGGCAGGGATTACATCGACGCCATCCAGGCGGCGGTCGACAGTCTGACCGACAATCGAACGACCAAAGAGAAAGTCCGCGTCGACGCGACGGGGTCGACGGGGACCGCGTCGAGTCTGAAAGCCGTCGACCTCCCGAGTTACACCATTCTCGACGTCCCCGGAAACATCGACGTGAACGACAACGGCGAACCCTGGATAATCCCCGCACGGGCCCAGTACGCCGAACAGGTCGAAATCCAGGAGTTCAACGTCACCGGGCATCCCCGCTACGGCATCCGTGTCTCTCACTGTGACGCCGTCTTCATCGACGACGTGAACATGGACCTCTCGGCGGGCCTGGGGATGCGCATCGACGGACGCGACGGGTCGGACACGACGAACGTGACCCTCAATTCCGCCGATATCTCTGGGGCGAGCACGCACGCCGTCGAAACCTACGGCGTCGACGACATCGACATCGGGACGGTCACCGCCACGGACATCGACACCGGGTGTGGGCTGTTGCTCAACGACACCAGCAACGCCACCGTCGACTACGTGGACGCCACGCGCTGTGACCAGGGTGGCGGCTACGCCGGCTTCCGGTGTGCGAACGACGCTGGGCCAAACATCACGGTCAACAGCGTCGACGCCGTGGACTGCGGCCGGGGCATCTTCACCGTCTCGGGCAGCAGCGGCATCGATATCTACGACGTCTCCCTCGACGGCAACGGCGGGAACCTGATCCAGGACACCCGCGATACGCTGATCAGCGGCGGGACCATCACGAACACCGGGAGTAGCGGCATTCGGCTGGACTCGCGGGACAGCGACACGCACCCCTACACCCGCAACGTGACCGTCGAGAACCTCACCATCGAGAACAACGCGAGCTACGGCGTCTACGAGACGGGACCCGACACCGAGGACAACGCCATCCTGGACAACTACTTCTGTGGCAACGACGACGGCGCCATCGAGAGGTACGCCTCCAGCACCGAAGTCAGCGGGAACTCCTACTGTGACGGCGGCGGCGACAGCGGCGGCCCCATCGCCTCGGGCACCTACTACGTCACGAACGTCAACAGCGGCAAACTGCTCGAAGTCGATTCGGCCTCGACCGCGGACGGCGCGGACGTCCAGCAGTACGGTGACACCGGCTGTTCGTGCCAGCAGTGGGACGTGCAGGACGACGGCAGCGGCGTCTACACCTTCACCAACGTCAACAGCGGCAAACTGATGGAAGTCGACGCCGCCTCGACGAATGACGGCGCCAACGTCCAGCAGTGGTCCGACAACGGCGGGTCACACCAGCGGTGGGTCCTCAACGACGAGGGCAACGGCGAGTTCACCATCGAGAACGCCAACAGCGGCCAGCTAGCCGACGTCGAAGGCGGGTCGACCAGCGACGGCGCGACGGTGATCCAGTGGCCCGACAACGGCGGCGCTAACCAGCGCTGGACGTTCTCCTCGGTCTGATCGAAGTCGAGAGATGACGACAGGTTGGCACGCGAAAGCGTCCACGTCGGCAGGCGGACAGCACTCGAAACGAACGACTGTTCCCCGCTTTCGAACCGTGATCCCTCGATGGCGGAGCGGTTGAACGTTTGACGAAAACTATTAACATACATTGCTGTTTAGTGCGTCTGCATGACTGATAGTCATGACAACTCGGCGATCGATAGGCGGACTGTGCTACAATCACTCGGGGTGGGGGCGGCGGCCGTCGGCGGCCTCGGCGTCACGGGCCGCGTCGGTGCTGACGACGCGACCGACCACTACCACAACCCGCTGTACGAACCGCACTTCCCGGACCCGACGGTCATCGAGGCCGACGGGACCTACTACGCGTACGGGACAAACATGAACCGGGACGACGGGAGCAACGACTCCGAGGAGTTGCTCGTTCCGATCCTCTCCTCGACGGACCTGGTGAACTGGACCTACGAAGGCGAGGCCTTTACCTCGCGACCGGGGTGGACCTACGGCTCTATCTGGGCACCGGACATTCACTACCGAAACGGCCAGTACGCCATGTTCTACTCCCTGTCCCCGCGACCCTGGGAGAGCGGCGAGTTCGGTATCGGCCTCGCGACGGCAGACACGCCGACCGGGCCGTTCACCGACCACGGTCAGATCCTCGGCGACAACGAAACCGGCGGCGGCACCATCGACGCCTACGTCGTGGAGCAGGACGGCACGCCCTACATGTTCTGGGGGAGCTTCCAGGGCATCTACGTCGGCGAACTGACGTCTGACCTCCGCGACTACCGCATGTCGACCCAGACCCAGGTGGCTGGGGACGCCTACGAGGGGACCATCCACCTCGAACGGAACGGCTATCACTACCTGATCCTGTCGACGGGGACCTGCTGTGGCGGCCTCGACAGCACCTACGAACTGGAAGTCGGGCGCGCCACCGACTTCACCGGGCCGTACTACAATCAGAACGGGACAGATCTGATAAACCGCGACGAGAACAACGCCGGCGTGTCCATCCTGACCGGCGACGAACGGTTCCCGGCGCCGGGCCACGGTGACGTCGCGACGTTCAGCGACGGGTCGGACTGGCTGCTGTATCACGCCTACGACGCCCAGGACGGTGGTTTCGTCGACGGCGTGCCTCGACGGGTGCTCATGGCCGATCGGATCGAGTGGGACGACAACGACTGGCCGGTCATCGGCTGTGACGGTACACCGAGCGTGCAGGCGCAGGTGCCGGGCAACGCCGCCGACTGCGACAGCACCGGCGACAGCGGCCCCATCGACGCCGGGACCTACCGCATCACGAACGTCAACAGCGGCAAACTGCTGGAGGTCGCCAACGCCGAAACCGCAGACGGCGCGAACGTCCGCCAGTACTCCGACACCGGCTCTCGCTGCCAGGTGTGGGACGTCACGGAGAACACCGACGGGACCTACACCATCACGAACGTCAACAGCGGCAAACTCCTCGAAGTCGCCAACGCCGACACCAGCGACGGCGCGAACGTCCGGCAGTACTCCGACACCGGCCACCCATGCCAGCGCTGGCACATCCGTGACAACGGCGACGGGACCTACCGCCTCGAGAACGCGAACAGCGGCAAGGTCGCCGACGTCGAAGGGGCGTCGACCGACGACGGCGCCGACGTCATCCAGTGGCCCGACAACGGCGGCACCAACCAGCACTGGACGTTCTCCTCCGCCTGAGGACCAGGTCCAGCACCCGCCCTGCGGCCTCGCTCTGCCCCGCTTTTCGGAAAAACTCTCCGAACAAACAATAATTATAAATAGGTGGTATTCGAGCGGCATACCGTGACGCGCGACACCCGGAGTCACGACACAGGGAGTAGCGACACCACGGACGGGTTGACGCTGACGCGACGGGCCGCGATGGCGATGCTCGGCGTCGGGACGCTGGCGGGCGCCAGTGGGGCCGCCGCCGCCCAGCAGGGCGGAAATGGCAACGGGACCGATCCCACCCGGAAGTGGAACCAGCACATCGACGCACAGGACCACGACCTGCACAACGTCCGCGATTTCGACACACAGACGGCGACGCTCGGGAACGTCGCCACTGCCTCGCGTGACGCGGACGTCCTCGTCTGGCAGGACGCCGAGGGGACATATCACGCCGACGGGCGGACGGAGACGGTCCACAGCGGCGAGAACTTCACAGAGACCGTCCAGGCGGCCATCGACAGCCTGACCGACGGCCGCACCGAGAAGGAGAAAGTCGTCGTCGCCTGTTCGGGGACGATGGGGCCACACGAGTGGGACGGCGACGTCCTCGCCATCGACGTGCCGAGTTACACAATTCTCGACGTGCGCGGGACCATCTACGTCGAAGACGAGAACGAGGCCCTCGTCCGACCGCTCCGGGCCAAAGACGCCGAGGAAATCGAGATTCCCCGCCTGTCCATCGTCGGGAACTTCCGGTCGGCCGTCTGGTTCAAGGGCATCAGGAACGTCAGATTCGGCCACATCGACATCCGGACGCCGGAAGATAGCATCATCGAGGCGACCGGCGGCGGCGTCCGCATCGACAACGGCTACGACATCTTCGACGAACCGAAGCGCAGCACCGACATCCACGTCGGCAGCGCCTACATCGAGAACACGGTGGGCCACGCCTTCGAAACCTACGGCGTCGACCGCCTGCAGGTCGGCGAGGTCATCGCGAACAATCCCAACTACGCGGGCGTCCTGCTGAACGACACGACCGACACGACAATCGGTGCGGTCGTCGGGAAGGACGTCGACGTCGGCGGGGGCTACGCCACCTTCCGCGTCGCCAACGGAACCCACGACGTGACCTGCGGCCAGGTCGTCGCGAACGGGGGCGCCCGCGGGGTCTTCGGCGTCTCTGCCTGCCACGACGTCACCATCGGCGAGGTCAACATCCGCAATACGGACGCCCACGGCATGTTGATCCAGGACTGCCAGCGCTTCACCGTCCAGGGCGGCGTCCTCAAGAACTGCACGGGCGAGGCCATCCGAGTCGACTCACGGAGTTCGCCCAAACACCCCTCGGCGGAGGCAGTCTCCATCAGCAACGTCCGCGTCGTCGACACGCAGGACTCGAAGACCCAGACCTACGGCATCAACGAGACCGGCCCGGGGACGAGCAACAACCGCTTCGTCAACAACGACCTCAGGGACGCTGGCACCACGGCCAACATGAGTCTCTTCGCGCCGAGCACGGTCGTCCGAGACAACGTGGCCGCCGGCGTCGACCACGGCACGGTCAAGCTCACCGCGGGCGCAAGCCCGGCCGCGCGCGTGGAAGGCGTCACCGACAAGGGGAACGTCACGCTCGACCTCCGGGCGAAAGCTCGTTCGGCACCGGGGTCGGCCTTCGCCTACGACCACCACTTCGAGTGGACCGGCAGCCAGTGGGACCTGGTCGTCGAGTGGCGCGTCGACCCCGGCGAGGACGTCGACCTGGACTACATCGTCGACCGCCCGCAGGCGAGCATCGGCGTTGCCGGCGACGACGGGAGCGGCGGTGGCGGTGGCGACCGGAGTCTGGAGGAAGGCACGTACACCGTCACCTCCGTCTTCAACCCCGACGACGTCGTCATGAGCGTCGACGGCGACCTGACCGACGGCGCGAACGTCTACATGGACACCCAGGGCGAAGCCAACGGCCAGGAGTGGGAAGTGACCGAGGTCTCCGACGGCACCTACCGCCTCGACGTGGTCGGCGCGGACGACCTCGTGCTGGAGGCCGCCGACGGCGGGACCGACACGGGGACGAACGGCGAACTCGGCACGTGGGAGGACGCCGACTACCAGAAGTGGGCGGCCGAGCCAGTCGGCTCCGAGGGCTTCTCGCTGCGACCGAGCCACGCCGACCTTGCACTCGACGTCTGGGAGCGCGACGACACCGCCGGTGCGGACCTGAAACACTGGAACCCCACCGGCGACACCAACCAGACGTTCACCTTCGACTGAGGCCCCGGCTGTTCCACGGTCGAAACCGGCCTTGCTCCCTCTTTCTCGGACCGACCCGCCCTCGCCACGACGGTGGGCTCGTGTGGCGAGAAGGCGGTCCAAATCGCGACGGTCGGAACTTTTTCCACTCGACTCCGAGTTGAACGACTGAGGCAATCACAGTGACCAGATTCGCCGCGCAGTCGATACTGGACAGGATCACGAGACGGGGCTTCCTCGGCGGGGCCGCCGTCGGCACCACGCTGCTCGCCGGGTGGCCGAGCGACTGGCCCGGGGGCGCCCAGCAGCCACAGACGGATTCCGAGGACGGGGGAGCGGTCGACGACGAGGATGCCGCGAGTGCCCCACCCTCGGGCGACGACGCTCTTGTTACAGACGGTGGCGAGACAGATCAGACCCGCCGCGGCGACGACACCGGCGGTGGCTCGGGAGCGAGTCGGCAGATGGAGGCCCTCGACCGCGGCGTCGTCGCGGTACCCACGGACGACGGTATCCTCGTCCGGTGGCGGTTGTTCGCCACGGACCCGAAAGACGCCGGATTCCACGTCTACCGCGACGGGGACCGGGTGACCGACGACCCCATCACAGAGAGCACGAATTACCTCGACCTGGACGGCGACTCCGGCGACGCCTACGCCGTCAGCCGAGTCGTCGACAGTGACGAAGGGCAGCGGTCGGGTCCGGTCGAAGCCTGGGACCAGCAGTACAAGCGCATCCCCGTGAACAATCCCGGTCCTGTCGAGCACGCGGGCCCCGACGAGGACGGCATGGTCACCTACCACCCCAACGACGCGAGCGTGGGCGACCTGACGGGCGACGGCTCCCTGGATCTGGTTGTCAAATGGTCCCCCGAGAACGCGAAGGACAACGCCCACGAGGGCTACACGAACCAGCAAATCCTCGACGCCTACCAGCTAGACGGGACGCATCTCTGGCGCATCGAACTCGGTCGGAACGTTCGCGCCGGCGCCCACTACACGCAGTTCCTCGTCTACGACTTCGACGGCGATGGCAAGGCCGAACTGGCGGTTCGCACCGCCGACGGCACGGTCGACGGCGAGGGAACGGTCATCGGCGACCCAGATGCGGACTACCGCGACGACACCGGCCGGATCATCGAGGGGCCGGAGTACTTCACCGTCTTCGACGGCGAGACAGGCGCGGCACTGACCACCATCGATTACGAACCGGCCCGCGGCGACATCGCGGACTGGGGCGACGACTACGGGAATCGCGGCGACCGGTTCCTCGCCTGCGTCGCCTACCTCGACGGCGAACGCCCGAGCATCGTCAACGCGCGCGGCTACTACGAGCAGACGATGCTGGCGGCTTACGACTTCCGCGACGGCGAACTCACCGAACGGTGGGTCTTCGACAGCACCGACGGCAACGCGGCCTACGAGGGCCAGGGCAACCACCAGCTATCGGTCGCCGACGTCGACGGCGACGGGAAGGACGAAATCGTCTACGGCGCGTGCGTCGTCGACCACGACGGCACGGGACTGTACTCGACTGGCTGGGACCACGGCGACGCCCTCCACTGCGGCGACTTCCTGCCCGACCGCGACGGCCTCGAAGTGTACCAGGTCCACGAACCCGAGAACGCCCCCTACGGCGCCTCGATGCGCGAGGCCGGGACCGGCGAGTTGATCTGGGGCGAATACACCGGCACCGACACCGGGCGCGGGATGGTCGCCGACATCGACCCCGAACATCCCGGTGCGGAGGCCTGGGCACCTGCGGGCGTGGGCCTCCGGACAGCCGAGGGGGAACATATCGGCGAGACGCCAGAGTCGTACAACTTCGGCATCTGGTGGACGGGCGACCGCCGACGGGAACTCCTCGACCACGACTGGTACGGCGACGGCGTCGGGGTCGGGAACATCGAGCGGTGGAACCCCGAAACGGGCGAACTCGAGCGCCTGAAGACCTTCGAGGGGACCCGCTCGAACAACTGGACCAAGGGGACCCCCTGTCTCTCGGGGGACCTGCTGGGCGACTGGCGCGAGGAGGTCATCTGGCGCGAGACTGACGGCGACGCGCTCCGACTGTACGCGACGCCCCACCAGACCGACGTTCGCATGCCGACGCTGCTACACGACCCCCAGTACCGCCTCGCGCTCGCCTGGCAGAACGTGGCCTACAACCAGCCGCCCCACCCAAGTTTCTTCCTCGGCGTCGACATGGACGACCCGCCGAGTGCGGACGTGGACCTCGTCTCCGCAGACGACTGACAGCACTCGGTCGCGGTGGCGCTGTTGCTGCCGGCGTTCGATCCGCCCCCGGGAGGCCCCCACCGGATCCGTAAGAGGCATGCGACCCGCCGCAGAATCTCTCAGGTGTGTTACGAACTGCCATTATCGGAGCGGGTGGCATCGGTACCCACCTCGCTCGCGAGGTAATCGACCATCCCGACGGAACGATTGCGGCCGCCGTCGACGTCAACGAGGCGGCACTCGAGGGGCTGGCCGCCGAACACGACCTCGACGACGCGGTGTTGTTCACCGACGAAGACGAGATGTACGAGGCGACGGACCTGGACGCGGTCGTCGTGGCGACGCCGCCGGCGTTCCACGAGGACCAGATCCACGACGCCTTCGACCGGGGCCTGCACGTCCTCTGTGAGAAGCCAGTCGTGATCGAGCGAGATGCCGCGGCGCGACTCCGTGACCGCGTGGCCGGATCGGACCTGACGTTCATGGCGGGCTATCAGCGCCACCTCTCGCCGGCGTTCGTCGCCGCCTACGACCGATTCCACGACGAGGGCCACGAACCGAACACGATGACCGGGGAGCTGACCCAGGACTGGACCCACCACTTCGAAGCGGGGACCAACTGGCGTACGGACCCCGACGTCGGCGGCCGCGGCCACCTCTTCAGCGTCGGCACGCACGTCGTCGAGTCGGTCCTCTGGCTCACGGGCCTGCGACCGACCGCCGTCAGTGCCGAGATGGAGTTCTACGACGACGAGGGGGTCATCGACAAGACCGCCTCGCTCTCGTTCCGCTTCGAGAACGGTGCCAGCGCCACCTTCTCGGACTCCGCCGTCGCGCCCGCAACGCGCGAGCACATCCACATCTGGGACGACGACGGCGCGGTCTATCTGGAGGGGAAAGGCTGGGGCGACCGCGCGTTGACTATCGTCGAGAGCGATGGGAGCGAGCGGACGCCCGAGTTCGACCCCGAGGACACCCGTTCCAAGTTCGGCGCCTTCGCCGACGCCATCGCGACCGGTGGCGACCCACCCGCGACGGCCGAGGACGTCCTGGTCGTCACGGCGCTCCTCGACGCCGCCTACGAGAGCGCCCAGACCGGCCAACGCGTGTCCATCGACTGGACCTGAATCGGTATCGCGAACGGCCGGGGCAAACCAACTCACCGCTCACCCCCCGACCGCCCGACCTGTCGGTCGATCCGTCCAACATATTTATATACTGAAAGCCCGCACCTGTCACTGTCGAAGCCACGAGGGATCTATTAGGCTATGATGCAAATCGTTCAGACGGGCCCAGCGTCCGTCGAAGTGCAGGAAGGAGAGCGACCGTCTCCTGGTCCGGGCGAAGTGCTCGTCCGCGTCCATACGGCAGGAATCTGCGGGAGCGACGCCCACGCCTACGAGTACGAGGGCGGGTACGACTGGATAGCGATGCCCCGAATCATGGGTCACGAGTACTCGGGCACCGTCGCGGCCGTCGGCGACGAGGTGACGAGCTTCGAACCCGGCGACCGAATCGTCGAGGAGCCCATCCACCACTGCGGCGAGTGCTTCCAGTGCCACAACGGCGAGCAACACATCTGCCAGAACATCTCGATCACCGGCATGCACACCGACGGCGCCTACGCAGAGTACACCGTCGTCGACCCACAGTACCTCCATCGCGTCCCCGACGGCGTCCCGCTCAAAGACGCAGCCATCACCGAACCGATGAGCATCGCGACCCGCGCGGTGCTGACTCGCTCGTCGGTAACACCAGGCGACGACGTGCTCGTCGAGGGGCCGGGACCGATCGGCGTGTTCACCGCGGCGGTCGCCGACTCTCTGGGCGCCAACGTCCTCGTCTCCGGGCTGGACCAGGACGCCCATTCTCGGCTGCCGCTCGTCGAACAACTGGGGATCGAGACGATCAACGTCGCCGAGAACGACCTCGAAACGCACGCCGCGGTCAGGACTGACGACATCGGATTCGATGCCGTCTTCGACGCGACCGGCCATTACAGCGGCGTCGAGACGGCCCTCGACGTCGTCCGAAAGGGCGGCGAAGTCGTCGTCGTCGGCATCCCGCGCGAACCGAGCGAGGTTCTGTTGACCCCTGTCGTCCGCGGTGAAATCGACGTCCTCACCTCCTACGGCTCCAACTGGACGAACTTCGAACAGGCGCTCAGACTCATGGAGAACGGCGAGATAGACGCGGAGGCAGTCGTCGACGACTCGTTCTCCACCAGCGACCCCACGGAAGCCTTCGAATCGTTCCTCGGCGCCGACGTCGTCAAGCCCGCCTTCTCGTTCGCCGAGACCTGAACCACTGTCCGCGCACACGACCGAATCGCCTGCATTGTGCGAAGCGGCGACCGCACCACACCCACCCTTCGTTCTCGGTATCACCTGTCAGTCGTCCACCGACCAGCGAATGCACCGCACCAACCCTGGCTCGTGAGTGAGCCACCCTGGTCCGCGATCATCTGGAGGTGCCCGCTGGAGAGGGGCAGCGACGGAAATTTTGTTCGGTAATGCCGGAATGGCTGTGGGAGGTTCAAACACACGACCGCCGATACCACCGGATGCCGACCTGCTCTCCTGGATTCGACCGTCGATCTTGCGAAAGTTTGACACACGCCTTCCGGTAATACCGAACAGTTCTGGCGTTCGACGACTACGGGACAGCGAGCCACGAATCTGCGCGACAGCAGGTCCAACCACCGTCGGACTCGCTGGATCGGCGCGGTATGCCGTCCACGCCCCCATTACATCGTTAGGGCTGTAATTCGATTGAGTCGTTGCACCCTCGACGTGAGCGACCCCGCTCGCGGATGAATTACAGACATAGTTCCGTAATGGCTCGGCGGAACGGTCGACGGACTTTCCGACACGGCGATACGCCAAATCGTCCGGCAATGCCGGAACAGTCGCAAACTGAGAGATCGTTGTTCGGGGTGGTGGTTGCCCAGGGAGTGGTGGTCCCCCGAGAGCGACGGTGCGGTCACTGACACTAGAATCTCCCGGCGGAGAAAGCGTAGCGTCGCTCCTCGCTGTCTCAGCGGCCGACGTGGCGGCGGAACGCGCGGTCAGTGAGCCACTCACGGTCGGCCGTGGAGAGTCCATCGACTGCTTCGAGCCACGAAATCGTCTCCCCGTACGTCGCTTCGTCGGAAACGTTGGGGAAGTCCGAACCCCAGACGACCCGCTCACGGCCGAACTCGTCGAGGAGCCACCGAACGTGGTCGTGCATGTCGGTGTAGGGGTGTGATTCGTTCGACTGGTGGACGATTTCAGAGACCTTCACCGCGACGGAGTCGTACTCGGCGAGTTCCGTGAAAGTCTCGTAGACGCCGTCACCCAGGGGTTCGTCCGGTTCGGCATACGCGAAGTGGTCGAAGAGATACGTCAGGTCGGGATACCGCTCGACGAGTTCGAGCGCCTGGTCGAGTTGCTCGCCGCGGACGAGAATCTGGACGACCGCGTCAGTTTCGTGGGCCGCCTCCCAGAACTCGGTCTCTTCGATGGCGTCACGAAGCCACGTGACCGAGCGGTCGAAGGTCTCCCACATCCGGTCGTACGGGCACAGGCCGCCGAGTCGGAATCCCAGTACGTCGTCGACCGCCATCACCTCCCGGAGGTCGTCGTCAGCACCGTCGGCGAACTGGTCGAGCATGACGATACCGTAGAGACGGTCGTGCTCACGGGCGGCCTGCACCGTGTAGTAGTTGTCCGTCCACTCGCAGATGGGGTAGCCGACGACCACCGCCTCGTCGACGCCGACGGCGTCCATCTGGTCGAGCAGTGCTTCGTTCCGAAACACCGGTTCCACGGAGAAGGAACTGAGCGCCCCCTCGACGAGCGGCCCGTTGACCCAGGGATGGGCGTCGCTCGGCGGGCCCCACGTGTGCGTATGTGAATCGAGCACCATACTCCGGGTTCCACGCTGCCCGGTAGTAAAGATTGTCCCCGTGGACGGACGCTCAGACCGAATCACCGCCCGGTCCCCACCGCCGGGTCCTCCCCACCGGTACAACTATGCACGCTCGGTCTGTTTGATCCGCTATGGAAACCGTCGCAATCGAGGACGTGCCGGTCGAACGGAACCCGCTGCAGGTCCACGACGTCCGCAAGCCCGTCTCCAGAGCGCTCGGGACCGAACACTTCGCAGCCAACTACTTCGAACTGGAACCGGGTGACTCGTTCTCGGGCGGCCTCCACCGACATCACGACCAGGAGGAAGTGTTCTACGTGGAGGAAGGAACGACCACGTTCGAAGTCGGCCTGGAACGCGAATCCGTCGAGGTAGACGCAGGCGAACTCATCCGATTCGAACCCGGCGAGTTCCAGAAAGGGTACAACTCGGGCGACGAGCGCGTGGTCGGGTGGGCCTTCGGTGCGCCGGGAGCGAACCACGACTGGGACGAACTCGAATCGCGCGCGTACTGCCCGGAGTGTGAGACCGAACGGACCCACGGCATCGACCTCACCGACGGGATGTTCGAACTCACCTGTACGGACTGTGGCAACGTGCAGGGCTGAGAAGCGGTCGAACTGGGGGAGCGCACTCACTCCCCCGATTCCGAGTTGCCGCCGGCGGTCCGTCTATTCGCCGACGACCGGATTTTCGAGCGTTCCGATACCCTCGATTTCCGCTTCGCAGGTGTCGCCTGGTTCGAGCAGGTCGAGCGGTTCGCGGAAGATACCGACGCCGCCGGGTGTCCCAGTCGAGATGACGTCACCCGGTCGGAGCGTCATGTTCGAACTGATGTACGAGACCAGTTCGGGGATGTCGAAGATGAACTGCTCGGTGTTCGAGGCCTGTTTCGTCTCGCCGTTGACTCGCAGGGAGACGTTCGCCGCGTTGGGGTCGAACGCGTCCCCGGCGACCAGCGCTGGTCCCATCGGCGAGAAGGTGTCGAAGCTCTTGCCACGGAAGAACTGCCCGTCGTCGAACTGCGAGCGACGGCCGCTCACGTCGTTGAGGACGGTGTAGCCGGCCACGTGGTCCGGGACCGCTGCCTCGTCGACGTTCTTCGCCTGGCGGCCGATCACCACGGCAAGTTCGACCTCGTAGTCCACCTGTTCGTCGCCGCCGGGGTGGACGATGGGGTCGCCGGGATTGGTGACCGTCGTGGGCGCCTTCGAGAACAGGAGCGGAGTCTCGGGAATCTCCTCGTCCTGCTCCTCGGCGTGGTCGCGGTAGTTCAGCCCCGCACAGACTATCTTCCCGGGCACTGGCACGGGTGCGAGGAATGAGACGTCGTCGACGGACTGCTGGGAGAGCGCCCCGTCTTGGACGCGAGTGCGTACCTCCTCGAGATACGTCGGGTTAGTCAGTGCTTCGTACGTCGGGTCTCCGGTCGGCAGGCCGCCCAGGGAGTGAACCGTCTCGTCTGTCAGGACGCCCCAGGTGGCGCTACCGCCTGCTGTATAGCGAACGAATCGCATCACGTCACATCAGCGCCCGGTCGCGGTATAAATCTTTAGGACGGGACCGAACTGCGAACAGTTCCTCGCCACCGCACCCGAATCGGCGGCCGGAACTCGACTGGCTGAAACGGGCGACAGAACTCGACTGGCTGAGACGGGCGAGAAAAATTGTCTGTCTGAGACGTGCGACGGAACTCGACTGGCTGAGGCGGGCGACAGAACTCGACTGGCTGAGGCGGGCAACGGAACTCGACGGTCCGCGGGGCCGAGTATGGGCGGGTTGACCCGCCAGTGAGCGGAATGGGCGCTCAGGCGTGGGTCATGTTGACTTCGATGACGTTTGCGATCCGGAGCACCTGTCGCGGGATCTCCTCCTCGAAGCGTTCCCCCTGCATCCGGTTTTTCGGCCCTGAGACGGAGATTGCACCCAGAATCTCGTCGTCGTCCAGGAGCGGCGCGGCGATACAGCGCATCCCGCGGACGCGCTCTTCTCTGTCGATGGCGTACCCGCGCTCGCGGATGGCCTCGAACTCCTCGAAGAGACGCTCCTCGTCGGTCACGGTCCGGTCGGTGATCCCCGGCATCCCGTGACGGTCGAGGATGTCGTGGACGCGCTCCTCGTCCATGTGCGCCATCATCGCCTTCCCCAGCGCGGTGGTCTGGAGGTGGACGCGGTACCCGTTGTACGTGTCCAGTTTGACCGCGTTCTCCCCTTCGGTCTTGTAGAGGAACACGCCGCGGCCGTGCTCTTCGACCATCAGGTTAGAGTGCTCGCCGGTCTGCTCGGCGAGTTTCTGGAGTTCCGGCTTGGCGACTTCGAATACCTTCATGCGCTTGCGCGCGTAGCCGCCGAACTCCAGAAAGCGCGTCCCCGTCTTGTAGTTGCCGTCCTCGTTGACGACCAGTTCGAGTTCCTCGAGCGTCCGCAAGTGGTCGTGAACCGTACTCCGTGGCAGGTCTAACTCCGAAGCCACCTCTGTCACACCCGCTCCGTCGAGTTCCTGTAGTACCTCGACGACGTCGAAACTAACCCGCGTCGCCTTGACCGGTACGTCGGTTTCTGTTTGCATTTCGGTCGCCTCTATCCACAGTCAATCCGCGATCATTATAAATGTGTACGGTAATACCGGACTCGCGACTCTCACGTTCGCCTCCAGGCCACCCCAAGCCACGAGCAGCGCAGTGGAACCTCCCGAATCGATGGCGCCCTCCGTCCGACCACGCTCGGGGTCCACCGTCGGGCCCAGACAGACTGTCGTCGAACCGGTCGAACGTCGCCGCTCAGACGAGGTCGAGCGTCGAGCGGACTGCTTCTTCCATCGAGACGCCCTCGCTGGTTGCGAAGAACTCCAGGCCCACGTGCCCGTCGTAGCCGGCGTCGTCGAGGGCCGTGAGGACTGTCGCGTAATCGATCTCACCCGTTCCGGGTTCGAGTCGGCCGGGATTGTCCGCGACGTGGACGTGGCCGACTTCCTCGACGTTGTCGACCAGGTTCCGGATCAGGTCGCCTTCCGTGATCTGCTGGTGGTAGACGTCGAAGAGCACCTTGACGCGCTCGCTCCCGACCGAGCGCGTGATGTCGAAGGCCTCGCGCGAGGACTCCAGGAAGTAGCCCGGATGGTCGATAGTCGTGTTGAGCGGTTCGATGACGACGGTAACACCGACGTCCTCCGCTGTGGGCGCGACGTCCGAGAGAACCCGTTCGAGCGCACGTCGCTGGGTATCCCGGGCGAATCCGCCCTGGTCCGGGCCGACGGTGACGATGAGCGAGTCCGCACCGAGGTCGGCAGCGGCTTCGAGCGAGCGCTCGACGTCCCCGACGACGGTCTCGCGGTCGTACGGATTGACGGCCGCGGGGGCGTCGCGGTCGTCGATGTTCGAGCCCGCACCGGCCGCGAGTACGCCGGCGATGTCGACGCCCGTGGCTTCGCAGGCGGATTCCACGGCCTCGAGGTCTGCGCCCTCCCAGTCGAAGAACTCGACTGCACCGACACCGAGGTCGGCGGCCGTCTCGATGCCGTCCGGGACCGTCTCGCCGACGATGCCGGCGTTGACGTCGAAGGTCACCATCGGCCCATCACCTGTCGTTCGATACCGTCGATCCGCGTCGGTCCGCTGTCGGTCTCCATGACTGACCGCTGACCCCAGCGGGACTTGAAACTACCTGTCCGCCCGAGCGGACAGCGTCTCAACGCCCCGCGGATCCGCGACCGCCCTCGAACCTCGAGCGACCACCGAAGCGGCCAGAACGCGGGCACCGAAGCGGCCAGAACGCGGGCACCGAGTGAACGCGACGACATCGCCTGGACCCGAAAACACAAGAGTGGTGCGCACGAGGAGACATATATGACTGGGGTGAGCGCAGACCGAGCAGTCCAGGGACTCGAAGCCGCGGGCGTCGACACCCAGAGAGTCCCTTTCGAGGAATTCAGGGAAACGATATCGGAACTGATCGACGGGCCCGCCGTGGGCATCGAACTGCAAGATCTGCCAGTTTCGCTGGCTGAAACCCCCGTGACGGTCGATCCGACACCCGCCGAGGTACGGGGTGCAACAGTCGGTATCACACCGGCGGCACTGTGTATCGAGGACTACGGATCGCTGGTCCTCCCCGCGACGGCCGACGGGGCCGAACTCGTCAGCCTCTTCGTGGAACACCACGTCGCTGTCCTCCCGGAAACTGCCACTGTCGGGACCATGGAATCTGCGTTCGAGGGGTTCGACGCGACCACCGAGCGGGCCAGAGCGAGCCGAATCCTCGCGACTGGACCGAGCGCGACGGCGGACATGGGCGCGCTCGTCGAGGGCGCACACGGCCCGAAACGCGTGACAGCCGTCGTCCTCACGGAGGGGTGACCATGGCAAAGGGTTCGGAGTACCGACGACTCATCGAGTCGGAAGGCGCTGCCGTGCGCGAGAACACGACAGCCTTCAACGAGGGCCGCTACGAGTCCGTGGCGAAACTCGACGACTACGAGGGGCTGAAGGCCCAGGCGCGGGCTATCAAGGAGGACGCAATCGAGCGGTTACCCGAACTGGTCGAACGACTGCGCGAGTCCGTCGAGGAAAACGGCGGCCAGGTGTACGTCGCCGACGACGCGGCCGACGCCAACGAGTACATTAGCGACGTGGTCGCCGACGCAGACGCCGAGCGCGTCGTCAAGAGCAAGTCCATGACCACCGAGGAACTGGAGGTCAACGAGGCCCTGGAATCCGACGGCGTCGACGTCGTGGAGACGGACCTCGGCGAGTGGGTGCTCCAGGTCGCCGACGAGGCGCCCTCCCACATCGTCGCGCCAGCGATCCACAAATCGAGAGACGGAATCGCCGACCTGCTCAACCAACGGTTCGACCCCGATCCACCCCTGGAGACGGCCGAAGAACTCACGCAGTTCGCCCGTGACCACCTCGGCGAACGCATCGAGGACGCCGACGTGGGCATGACGGGCGCGAACTTCATCGCCGCCGAATCCGGGACGATGGCGCTGGTCACCAGCGAGGGCAACGCCCGGAAGTCCGTGGCCGCGACGGAGACCCACGTCGCCGTCGCCGGCGTGGAGAAAATCGTGCCGACGCTCGCCGATTTCGCCCCGTTCGTCGAGCTCATCGGTCGCTCGGGCACCGGCCAGGACATCACCTCCTACATCTCGCTGTTCACTCCACCGGTCGATACGCCGACCGTCGACTTCGACGACGACGAGACCCCCCTGTCGGAACTGGACGCTGACCGCGACTTCCACCTCGTGCTCGTCGACAACGGGCGCCGCGCGATGCGCGAGGACGACCAACTCCGGGAGACCCTCTACTGCATCCGCTGTTCGGCGTGTTCGAACAGTTGTGCCAATTTCCAGAGCGTCGGCGGGCACGCCTTCGGCGGCGAGACCTACTCGGGTGGCATCGCGACGGGCTGGGAAGCGGGAATCGAAGGCCTGGACACCGCCGCCGAGTTCAACGACCTCTGTACCGGCTGTACGCGCTGTGTGAATGCCTGTCCCGTCGGCATCGACATCCCGTGGATCAACACGGTGGTCCGCGACCGGATCAATCGCGGGGCCGCGGACGGCACGTTCGACTCGCTCGTCGACGGGCTGACGCCCGACGAGGAAGACGACGGTGCGCCGCTGGGCAACCGCTTCTTCGGGAACTTCGAGACGGTCGCGAAACTCGGAAGTTCGACCGCACCGGTCTCGAACTGGCTGGCCGACCTCCCGCCGAATCGGTGGCTCATGGAACGAGTGCTCGGCGTCGACAGGCGTCGTGAACTGCCGAGCTTCCGCCGGGAGACATTCCAGCAGTGGGCGAGCGCGCGCTCCGAATCGGTGTCCCCCTCTGCGAGCCCCACTGCCGGGGAAGGCCGACGAGTCGTCGTCTACCCGGACCTCTACACGAACCACGTTCTCACGGGACGTGGCAAAGCCACAGTCCGGGTGCTCGAGGCCCTGGGCTGTGAGGTGGTCGTCCCGGAGGTTCGGTCGAGCGGTCGCGCACCGTTCTCCCAGGGGATGGTGAGCACGGCGACCGACCACGCCGAGGACGTCGTCGACACGCTCTCGGAGTACGTCGCCGCTGGCTACGACGTAGTCGTGGTCGAACCGAGCGACCTGGCGATGATCGACCGCGAGTACGAGAAACTCCTCGTGGACGACGCCGAGCCCCTCGAATCGGTCGCCGCGAACACCTACGAGGTGCTCGAATACGTCTACGGCCTGCTGACCCAGGAAGGTGCTGACGGATCGGTCCTGACCGGACCAACAGCCAACACCCCGGGAATCGTCTATCACAGCCACTGTCAGCAACGGACGCTCGGCCTCGACGAGCACACCGTCGCCGTCCTCGAACGGCTTGACTACGACGTGACGACGACAGACGTGGAGTGCTGTGGCATGGCCGGGAGCTTCGGCTACAAGTCCGACTACTACGACATCAGCATGGACGTGGGGGAACAGCTCCGCGACCAACTCGACGCACCCGGCAACGGTGACCGACTGCCCGTCGCCAGCGGCACCTCCTGTCTCGAACAGATAGACGCGCTGCTGGCCCGGGAGCCGACCCACCCCATCGAACTCCTCGACCCCGACCGCTAAACCTGGACCCGAGCTTTTGTCCTGCCATCCAGTCCCGTCAGTGGTCAGTCCGTCCTGCCGCTGTAAAAATACCATTTTCATTGGTATCACAGAAATTTGCTACGCTCTCGAATCACTGGTTGCCATCGGTCCCGCGACTTGCCTCCGAGACGGGTGAGTCCTGGCGACCAGTCCACCGTTATCAAGCCATTTACCCCCCAGCTGTCCAGTCCCCCACGTTTCCCCGACCAGCATCGTCGAACACCTCGTCAGGTAGTCGACGGTCGCAGGGTTTTGAGCGCCGTTCCGACTGACCCGACAAATATCGGTTCGTTCCGACGTATTCCTGCCAATCCCTCAGATCTGTCGTTCGCCTAGTGAGACCAGACGAGCCGCCCCCGCTGGACCGAGCCATATAGTCAGAATGCCGATGAGATAGATAACCAAGCAGTAAATCTATACTTCAGTCTCGCCCGTAGTCCCCGGTCCCGAACGGTCCGAAGAGCGGGAGCGAGCGGTCGAAGGTTGTCGTCGTCGGCAGTGTGGGATCGTCGTTCAGGTTGTGCCGGTCGTCCCTGACGCTGTCGGCGTTGAATCGGAGGTCTGAGCCCAGCGAATCGGCGAGGTGGTTCAAGTTCTCGCGGGCGTGGGACGGTGCCGTCGCGCTGCCGAGGAGGACGACGCTGCCGCCGGCGTCGCGGAACGCGCGGACGCTGTCGAGTTCGCCCGATCCGAACCGGCTGACCGGCGTCGAGACGACGATAGCGCGACCCCGTTCGAAGAACGACTGCGGGAGTCGGTTGTACTGGAGCATGGAGAGTCCCTGACCTTCGAGATACCGACGGTAGACCGGCGTATCAGCCAGCGAAGACCCGTAGTCGGCGCCGAACTGACCGTGGCCGCCGTCGACCAGGACGTCGCCATCGCGGGCTGCGAGCCAGTCGAGCAGGTTCGTCAGGAACGGGAACTGGCCGTACCCGCTCGTGTCGACCGGGAACTCGTCTGACTGCTCGTAGTCGTCGTCGACGACCAATCCGCCGACGGCAGCGAGGCGGGCCTCGCGGTCGACGCCAACCAGTGGGATCGGACCGGTCCCGTAATCGACGGCCGAGTCTGCGCGGCGTGTCTGGACGGCCGACGACTCGGCACGGACCGGTGCGCGTGCCGCTGGAAGGGCGCCGCTGGCGGTCTTGATGCTCTGGGCCCGCGGGACGAAGAGCCGTTCGACGCGGTCGTTCCGGATGGGACCGGTCGAATCCGGGTCGCTATCGGCCCAGAGGCCGCGGTCGTTCGCGCGGGCGCGCTCCTCGGTGCCGAACAGTTCGTCGTGGGTGGTGATCCCGGAGTGGTAGGCCCGGGCGTACCCCTCGGCGACGAGTTCGCGGTTGTAGAACACCGATTCGCCGTCGTCCTCGTACTCCAGGTAGGCGATGAGGCGACCGTAGGTACCCCGAATCGGTTCGCTCGGGTCGAACGAGATGGTGACCGTCGTCCCCGCGAGGCGCTCGGTCGCGAACGCTTTTGCCCGTTCCCCCCACGCGACGAGCGTTTCGGGGTCGTCGATACCGCGCCACTCGGCTGGCGTCTCGAAGCGCCTGTTCCTGTCGGTTTCGGGCGTGTCGACGCCGATGACACGGACCTCGTCTTCCGTCCCGTCTTCGAACCTGACGTCCAGCGTGTCGCCGTCGGTGACCGAGACGACCTCGACCTCGTACGTCGTCCCACCGTCGATGTAGTCGGGCATACGCCCGCTCCGGACGGGTCCCACTTGTCACTTGCCCGACCCGAGGGTGGTGTCGTCCCGTCGTTTCTCGGGTCACCACTGGCAGTGGAACCGACCGAGACCCCCGAGCGAGACGACCATATATAAGCCCCCGCGGAGTCACGTCGATCACATGAACGCAGAGCACGGGGTCCCGAGTGACTCGCCCCGGCTGACACCGTTTCCAGCATCGGTCGACCGCGACGGGCCGCACCAGCGGTCGCTGGCAGGCCCCTGGTCGTTCGTCGCCGCGCCGCCAGGGTCGCCACCCGAATCCGAGGCGGACTGGCGCGCCCACGAGGTCCCCGGGCAGTGGGCCACAGACGGCTACGCCGTCGACGAGAGTGCTGGCGAGGTCGGGTGGTATCGGCGCGAGTTCCGAGTTTCAGCTACGCACTCGGGGCGGACGAAACTCAGGTTCGGCGCGGTCTACAGCGACGCCACGGTCTGGGTGAATGGCGAGCAGGTTGGGCACCACGAGGGCGGCTACACGCCGTTCGAACTCGACGTGACGGACGTCGTCGAACCCGGGGCGAATCGCCTCTCGGTCGCCGTCCGCGAGGGGTCCCTCGCGGCAGACCTGGACTGGGGGAACGTCACCGGTGGCATCACTCGCGACGTGACTCTGATCACAGTTCCCGACGTGCATCTCTCTCGGTTCCACGTCGAAACTGTGGTCCCGGACGCTGTCATGACCAGTGGCGACCAGGGCGAAGCCACCGAGCGAGCGACCGTCCGCGCCCTTGTGACTGTCGTAAACGAGGGGGAGGAGCGCGTCGAATCACCGACGCTCGACACTGCGTTGACGGCTCCCGACGGATCGCCCGTCGCCAGCGTCGAACAGTCGCTCGACGCCCTGGATCCTGGTGAATCGAGAGACCGAACCGTCGAACTCGACGTCCGCGACCCGACGTACTGGACGCCCGAGACCCCCGCTTGCTACGAGACGGCCTGTGGCGTCACTGGTGACGACGACCGCGTCGCAGCAAGCCGAACGACCGGTATTCGGTCGATCACCGTGAGCGGGACTCAACTACGCTTGAACGGCACGCCGGTCACCCTGCGAGGTGTCAACTGGGAGGAGGTCGACCCCGAGGACGGCGGCGTCATCTCGCCAGCGCAGACGCGTCGCGACGCCGAACGCCTGCGTCGAGCGAACGTCAATTACGTCCGGCCGCACACGTACCCGCCGACGGAGGCGTTCCTCGAGGCCTGTGACGACCTTGGCATCCTCGTCCAGGTCGAGTTGCCGTTCACGTTCCTCCGCGAGGAGACCGCCGAGCGTGCCGACGACGAAGCCTACCGGGACCTGATGCGCCGCGCGGCGCTGGAGACGGTCGAACGGGACCGGAGCCACCCGTCGGTCCTCCTGTGGTCCATCGCCAACGAGTCCGAATGGGGCGTGAACTTCGAAGTGGTCTCCGAGGCCGTCGCCGCGGCGGACCCGACGCGACCACAGACGTTCAACTGGGCGGAGTACGCCGAGGACGACGCCGATCACTGCGCGGTCGGGAACCACCACTACCCGGAGATGCGAGTCCCCGGGCCACCGACGGTGGCAGACTTCGACGGGGTCGACCGACCGATCTGCTTCGACGAGTTCGCCCACGTCTACTGCTACAATCACAGTGAACTGCTGACCGACCCTGGCCTCCGCGACGACTGGGGGCGCTTCCTCGAACCGATCTGGGAGACCGTTCGAGCGGGTGACGCGGTCGCTGGCGGTGCCATCTTCGCCGGTATCGACCACGGGCACCCGGAGTTCCGGTGGGGACTCCTCGACGTCTATCGCCGCGAACGGCCAGAGTACTGGCACGTGAAGAAGGTCTATGCACCGGTCAGGGCGACGCTCGAGGAGCGTCCCGAGGACGGGCTGGGTGTCGAACTCGAAAACAGGCAGGACTTTCTGTCCCTCGACGCCCACCGGATCGAGTGGACTCGTGGCGAGGAATCAGGGACGCTCTCGGTCGACGTAGCTCCCGGCGAGTCCGGGTCGGTTTCGATCCCGGCCGTACCGGAGGCCGGGACGCCCGTGGAACTGCGAGTGGTCGACGACGATGGCTTCGTCCTGGACAGCGACCGATTCACACCGGAGCAAGAGAATGCGACGCTTCCGGCCGACCCCCAAGCGGGCACCGTCACCCGAGAGTTCTCCGACAGGGTCGCACTCGACGCCGGAGAACTGGCAGACTGGGCAGTGAACGACGCCACTGGCCAGGTCTTCGCGAGTCGGGATGGGCAGTGCGTTCTCGTCTGCCTCCCGACCCCGGTCGTGACGCCTCTGGAAGCGGGTCGGACCGGCCCGCATCAGTCCGCCGAACCCATCGACGGCCGCCTCGCCGACTGGACGGTCGAGTCCGTCACCGTGGACGACGAGGCAGTGCGCATCGAGGGGAGCGGCGAAGGTATCGACGCGGCGCTGACCCTCAGGCCGCTGACCGACGGGTGGGTCCGCCTCGCGTACGATCTGACCGTCACCGAAGCCCGGACGGCCCGAGAAGTCGGACTCGCGCTCGACCTGCCGTCCGGTCACGAAACCCTGACCTGGGAGCGTGAGGCCCACTGGTCGGTCTATCCAGCGGGGCACATCGGGCGGGCCGAGGGCGTCGCGACGGCGTTCCCGAGTGGTTTGCGGGCCGTCGACGGCGACCGTGACCCCTCCCGCCCGTGGGCACACGACGTGACTTCGCGGGGATCGAACGACTTCCGGGGGGCGAAACGCAACGTCCGCCGGGCGTCACTGACGGACGAGGACGACGGCTCGGGCCTCGCCCTCCGGACCGGCGGCGACGAACACGTTCGCGCCGCGGTGTGCGACGATTCCGTCCGCCTCTGGGTCCTCGCACGGTCGCTCGCCGGCAGCGGCGGCGAGTGGTTCGACCGAAACGCGACCGTCGGTGAGGACCCCCAGCTGTCCGCCGGCACCACGATCAGTGGCACCGTCGACCTCCGACCGACCGACGGCTGACCTCGCCTCCCGTGCTCCCGCGCCGCCACTCCGACCCAGCCTCGCATTCGACGTGCCCCGGCCGTCGAGCGAGAGCGACCCCTCCAACGGTCGATCCGTGTGTACCGTTAGTACACCGGTCGCCCAGATTACGATGATAACAGTGTAATCAACGGCGTAGACGTGTACTATCTGTGGACACAGTCACGCGGTCCGTCGATTGTCACGGGACCGATCCATCACTGAAGAACAGTTACAATTATATACTGTTGGTTTGCAGAGCATGTGGAGACGTTCACATGACAGACAATAGCAATGGCAGTGGACCACCTGGACTACCGGTCGAACGGCGAAGCGTACTCGCAGGACTCGCGGGAGTGACCTTCGGATCGACGCTACCGCTGGGGAATGCCTCCGCAGAGACGGGGGCATCCGCGGACGCGACGCCGTCCGAGTACGCACTCACGCCGCGCCCCCGCGAAGCGGACGGGGGCGGCACGCAGTCGCTCGATGGGACGTGGGACTTCGCACTGGCCGCGACGGACCAGCCGCCGACCGATGCGGCCGGACAGGTGACGCCAGACCTGTCCGGGAGCGGCGACGAGGCGACGCTCCACGGTGACCCGACGGTCGTCACCGTCGACGGTGAGCGTGCGCTAGACCTCTCCGGAGACCGATCGATCGCGGTCGGTGACGCCGACAGCCTCGACTTCACAGAACCCGAATTCACAGTCGAACTGACCTTCAGATACGACGGCGACGGCCCGCTGGTCTCCAAGGGCGGGAACCAGTACTCGGTGGGCGTCTGGGGCGGCACGCTCTCGTTCTGGACCGAGGGGGACGGCTCCTGGCCGGGCCTCGACGCCGGCGACCTGACCCAGGGGAACTGGTACACCGTCACGCTCGTGGTCGACGCAAGCGAGATAAGACTCTACGTGGACGGGACGGAAGCGGGCGTGAGTAGCCACGACATGGCCTCGCTCCCGAGCACGGACTCGCCGCTCCACGTCGGCTACGACTCGGGAAACGACAACGACGGCGCCCCGGTGGCCGACTCGCTGCACGTGTTCGAGACGCCGCTGTCGGCCTCGCAGATCCGCGACGGCTTCGATCAGATTCCCGACAGTGCGGTCGCCTGGCTCCAGATAGACGAGGCGACGGACGGCGTCACGCCCGACGAATCCGGGACCGGGAACGACGGCCAGATCGACGGCGAGATCACCTGGGTTCCAGGGCGACACGGGTCTGGCCTGGCACTCGACAGTGGCTCACACGTCACGGTGCCTGCCAGCGAACGGGTGAATTTTACGGCGCCCGACTTCGCGGTCAGCGCCCGAGTCCGGTACGGCGGCGGTGGTGGCGTCGTCCTCGACAAGGGCAAGACTGCGGGCAGCACCGAACAGTTCGGCCTGGGCATCTACGACGGGAGCGTCAGTTTCTGGCTCCAGACGGCGGGCGGCAACTGGCCAACGGTGACCGGCGGTGACCTCTCGACCGGCGAGTGGCACACGCTCACCGCCGTCGTCACGGGTGGAGCGGTGCGCCTGTACGTCGATGGCTCTGCGGTCGCCTCGACCGAACACACCGCCCAGAGCCTCGTGAGCAGTGACGCCGACGTCGTCGTCGGTGGGAACGGCCTCGACGTGGCCGTCGAGACGGCGGCCGCGTTCGACACGGCACTGTCGGCCGACCGGGTCGACGCCATTGAGCGCTGGCCGCCGTCGAGCGCCGTCCTCTGGCTCTCGTACAACACGATCAGGGACCTCGGCGTCGAGTGGGACGAAGCGTCTGTCCCCGGCCAGTGGGACTACGACGGCTATTCCGTCCCGGAGGCGGCTTCAGCGTGGTACCCCTCCGGCGGAAATCGAGGGTGGTACCGCCGAGCGTTCGAGGTCCCCGACGGCTGGGCGGACGGCGAATTGCTCCTGCGATTCGGCGCCGTCTACAGCGAGGCGACCGTCTTCGTCAACGGCACCCAGGTCGGTCACCACGTCGGCGGCTACACGCCGTTCGAGGTGGCTATCGACGACGTGGTCGACCCGAACGGGACGAACACGCTCGCAGTCGGCGTCTCACAGGAGTCCGCGGCCGACGCGATGGGCTGGCAGAACGTCACCGGCGGCATCACCCGCGACGTGACGCTCCTGTCGGTTCCCGACACCCACCTCGCCGACTGGTTCGTCCAGACCGACCTCGCTGACGACGGGTCATGGGCGACCGTGAGCGTCGACGCGATGGTCGAGAACGCCAGCGAGTCCACAGTCGAGGACGCCACGGTGACCGTCACACTCACCGACCCCGACGGGACGACCCTCGGATCGACCGACCGAACTGTCTCCTCGCTCGCTGCTGGCGCCTCCGAACCGCTCACCGTCGAGTTCGAGGTGTCCGACCCGCAGACGTGGAACCCGGAACAGCCCCGCCTTCACGAAGTCGACCTCGAACTCGCCGCGGACGGGACGACAGAACGAGTCAGCGACCGAATCGGACTTCGAACGGTCGCCGTCGACGGCACCGACCTCCGGATCAACGGCGAGGCCGTCACGCTCCGCGGGATCAACTGGGAGGAGATCCACCTCCCCGAACACGGCCACGCGATACCCCCGGCGATCACCCGCGAAGACGCTCGCAAACTCAAGGAAGCCAACGTGAACTACGTCCGAACGGCTCACCACCCGACGTCCGAGGCGTTCCTCGACGCCTGCGACGAACTCGGCATCGTCGTCGAAGTCGAGGCGCCACACACCTTCCTCGGTGGCCACCGCGGCGACCCGACGCCTGACCTGGTCGTCCAGCAGACCCTCGAGATGGTCGAGCGGGACAAGAACAGGGCCTCGGTGTGCATCTGGTCGCTCGCGAACGAGTCCTCGTGGTACCCGGTGTTCGACACCGCGGCCGCGCGCCTGCGATCGGTCGACCCGACGCGACCGATCATCTTCAATCTCGCCGAACACTGGCCCGACGCCCCCTTCCACGACGACTACGACTTCTACAGTCACCACTACCCAGCGTTCCGGGCTGACTCGTCCGTCGAACGGTACGGGAACCTCGACCGTGCGACCCTGTTCGACGAGTACGCCCACGTCTACTGCTACAACGACGAGGAACTGGTCACCGACCCGGGCCTCCGCGACGACTGGGGCCGCCTGTTCGAGACGGTCTGGGAGCAGTGCCGCGAGGCCGAGTCCGTCGCCGGGGCAGCGCTGTGGGCCGGCGGCGACCACCTCGAACAGTGGGGCGAGTACCTGTGGGGCATCCTCGACCGGAACCGCCGCGAACGCCCCGAGTACTGGCACGTGAAATCGGCCTACGCGCCCGTCCAGATCACCGACGTCGAGTGGGCCGGGAAGGGCCGCGTCACCGTCACCGTCGAGAACCGCCACGAGTTCGTCGACCTCTCCGAGCGCACCATCACCGTCGAACACAAGGGCGAAACCGAGGAGGTCGAACTCGACGCCGCACCCGGTGAATCGACGGAGACGGCCATCGTCGCCGGCGGCCGCGACGTCCACATCACGGTCGAGCATCCACTGGGCTACACCATTACGGAAGAGCGGCTCACCCCCCGGAGCCACGTCCCCGAGCGTCCCGCCGAAGTAGAGGATACCGACCCGACGACCGGGAGCGATTCCATCGAACTCGACGCCGGCGGCCCCACGCTCACCGTGGCCCGCGACGACGGGTCACTGACCGTCGAGGACGAGGACGGCACGGTCCTCGTGGACGGGAACCCGGACCTCGTCCTGACCCCCACCCAGGAGTGGTCGGGCCGGGAGTACGCGACGACCATCGACCACCGGCCGTCCGGTCGCTCCGTGACCGACGTGGCGCTCACGGGGGACGAGCAGGCCGTCGCCATCGACCTCTCGTACGACCAGGCCGAGGGAACGCTCACGGTGCGTCCACTCGACGGGGGACTGGCCGTCTCCTACGACGTCCAGCTATCCGAAACGGTCTCGAACCGGGAGGTCGGCGTCGTGGTGCCGGCGGCGGCCTCGTTCGAAACACTCCGCTGGAACCGCGAGGGACGCCTCTCCGCGTATCCGACCGACCACGTCGGGCGCCACTCGGGCACTGCCAGGGCGTTCCCGGACGGCTCACGCCCCGACAGCGAGGCCATCGAGATTCAGTCGGGCCAACCCTGGAAAGACGACGCGACGAGCCACGGGTCGAACGACTTCCGCAGCACGAAACGGTCGGTTACGGCCGCGACAGTCCGCGATGCCGACGACAACGGCATCCACGTGGTCTCGGACGGGAGTCAGCACCTTCGCGCTTCGGTCGAAGACGACGCCGTCGACGTTCTCGTCCTGGACCGGTCTATCGGTGGGACGAACCCGGACGGATGGTTGAACCGTCATTCGGTCGGTGATGCCGACCCGACGCTGGCCGAGGGCGCGTCGCTCACCGGGACCGTCACTCTCGGCGCCGTCGGTGCCATCCCGTCACCGCACGACGACGAGACCGGTCGGGGCAACGGCAACGGTCGGGGCAACGGCAAGCAGGCCGATGTGACCGCACACCCAGCCTGGGGCGCGGGCCACGACTGCTGACCTGACCACCCCGTCCTGGCCCACAGCGGTGACTACCGCGGTGGCGAATCGATCCCAGTCGTTTCGCTGCTCGTCGTCTTCGATGCATGACCCGATTCAGCGTCTCGTCCTGCGAGTGCGACTGTCGCCAACCCGACGAGTGTACTCATAGTAATCAACAATTGAGATTACACCTCTATACTTGTAACGCAGGGTGAGGATCGCGATGGGTGTCTACTAACGGTGCACACGCTTCGGCTGGCCCGTGGCAGTGTCGGCGCAGGACCGAGCGGTCGGCGGACGTCGCTACGAACTGAGCCGACGTCGAATCGAGTCCGAGAACAGGAACAGAGGGACGGACGGGAAATCCAGAGCCGAAGACGCGTCTGCAGGCGCTTACTCGCTGTCGGGGAACCGGCCAGCCAGCGAGGCGGGGTCGGACTCCGATGGGTCGAACGGGCGAACGACCACCGTGTAGGTCGTCCGCTCCGGTTCCACGCGGTACTCGTCGAGGGGCTTGACGGGCGTGCCGCCGACGCCGGACACCTCGCTGTCGAGGAACAGCCTGGCGCCGTCACGTTCGACGAGTTCGGTCAGTCGCGTCGCGTCGGCGAGGTTCTCGTACTGGTCGAGTCTCGCGTTGATAGGCTGGTCGGCGTAGGCAACGAGGCCGACGCCGTCCCCGGTGACGCTGGCCCAGCGGACGTCCGTCTTGTTGCCGTTGTCCGACGGGAAGCGGTAGGGGACGAACTGCTCGTCGACGGTGCCGCTGTGGCGGCCGACTTTCGTCCCGGTCTTGCGGTCCGGATACGTCTCCTCGGGACCGCGTCCGAACCACTCGAATTCAGAGCGCGTCGCGGGCACGTCGAACGCCACGCCGAGGCGGGGGAGCCACGATTCGAGAGAGTCCGTCAGCGCCCCGGTCGGTTCCGCGTCGACCGCTGACGCGATGGTCCCGTCGTCGAACACGTCGTGACGGTACGTGACAGCGAAGAGCGCGTCTCCGTCGGGGTTTTCGAGCGTCGTCTCGGCAGTCAGGCGGACCTGCCCGTCGTCGACGCGCTCGACGGAGCACTCCGCAGCGGTCTGTGAGCAATCGTTCAGGCCGAGCGCGCGCCACTCGGTCTCGTTGTCGTAGCCCCACTCGGTCTCGCTGTCGAGAGTGCCCTCGTTCGCGACCGGCGCGCGGAAGGCGCCGAACTGCGGGCCGTCGTCGGCGACGACCTCGCCGTCGTAGCGCAGTTGAGCGAACAGGCCACGCTCGGTGTCGAAGCGATGGTGGAATCGCGGGCCCGACAGGTCGACGGTCGTCTCGGTCTCCTCGACGGTGACCAGCGCGTCACCCGCCGAGAGCGGCGCCGGGTCCGGGGCTTCGACTGGCAATTCGAACTGTTCGAAGGCGACTTCGTGCCCTGCCTCGGCCCACTCGGTCGTCTCGGCGAGGCAGACGCGGAGCGTGAGATGGGCCGTCGAACCAGGGTCGAGTAAGGGGGGCTCGAAGGGGACGTAGAGCCCGCGCGTCTGTCCCGGTGGCACGTCGAGGTCCAGCGTCCCAGATTGCGTGACTGCGCCGTCGACGCGCAGTTCCCAGGTCTTCTCGAACGCCGAGAGCCCGGTGAAGTCGTGATAGTTGCTGACGGTGAACGCGCCGTCTTCGATGCCGACGGCCTCGAAGGTGACCGGCTGCTGGCTCTTTTTCAGCTGTCGGAGTTCTGGCTGGTGCGTGAGGTCCGAGAAGACCGTCCCGTCGAGCAGGAACGGGTCGTCGTCGAACCACCACTCGCCGGGCGTGCCGCCGGCGACCACGTCACCTGCGAGCGTCTGGTTGGCCCACTCCCAGACGAAGCCGCCCTGGATGCCGTCGACGGAGCGCACGAGGTCCCAGAAGGCGTCCTGCAGGCCGAGACTGTTGCACAGCGCGTGCCCGTACTCGCCCATCACGAGCGGCCGGTCGTCCATGGCGTTGTGCTGGACGAGCGTGTGGGGAATCGGATAGCGCGGCCCCGACACGTCGGTGAACGGCGCCGTCCCGGTCATGCTCTCGTGGAAGTCGCCGTAGGGAGCGTCGCCATCGCCCTGATGGTAGACGAGACGCGTGCCGTCGGCCTCGCGAGCGTAGGCGGCCATCTCCTCGTGGGGCACGCCCGTGCCGCCCTCGTTGCTCGTGCTCCAGGCGACGATGGCGGGGCAGTTCTTGTGGTGGTCGACCATCCGTTCGAAGCGGCCGACGAACGACCGGTGAAAGTCCGGTCGTTCGTTGACGAAGTTGAGATTGAAGTGCGTCTCGACGTTGGCCTCGTCGACGACGTAGAAGCCGAGTTCGCTCGCGAGTTCGTACACCTCCAGGTCGTTCGGGTAGTGCGAGGCGCGGATGGCGTTGACGTTGCTTCGCTTGAGCATCCGCAGTTCCTCGAGGGTCCGCTCGAAGGGGACTGTTCGGCCGGTCTCGGGGTCGTGCTCGTGGCGATTGACACCGCGGAAACTCACCGCCTCGCCGTTGACGAGGACCTGCCCGTCGGCGACTTCGAGTTCGCGGAAGCCGACGCGCTCGGGGACGGCCTCCAGAACGCTCCCATCGGGACCGTGCAGTTCCAGCACGAGGTCGTACAGGGCCGGGTGCTCAGCAGACCACTGCTGGGGGGACTCGACCGTGGTTTCGAGGGTCACGTCGGTCCCGTCTTCGGTCCTCACGGCCTCCTCAATCGTCGCGACTTCGGTGCCAGCGTCGTCGAACAAGCGGCCTGCCACGGTGTAGGCACCGGCGTCGTCGTAGGTCAAGCGCTCAGCGTCGTCGGGCACGGACAGTTCGGCGTCGACCGTCAGGGTCGCGTCCTCGTAGACCGCGTCGAACTCGGTCTGGACGGCCCAGTCGTGTAGATGGACGGCCGGTTTGGAATACAGATAGACGCTGCGGAAGATACCGCTAAATCGGATCATGTCCTGCGTTTCGAGATAGCTGCCGTCGGAGAACCGGAAGACCTGGACGGTGAGCGTATGTTCCTCGCCAGGCGTCAGGGCGTCGGTGACGTCGAACTCGGAGGGGGTCATCGAGCCCTGATCGTAGCCGACGTACTCGCCGTCGATCCAGACGAAGAAGGCAGATTTGACGCCCTCGAAGTGGAGGAGGGTTCGCCAGTCGCCGTCCCACGCTTTGGGGACGTCAACGGTGCGGCGGTAGGTGCCGACGGGATTGAACTCGTCGGGGACATCGGGGACCTCGGGTTCGGTCTCGACCTCCGGGATGCGCGCCCAGGTGAGTTCGTGATTGCGGTAGATCGGTCGGTCGTAGCCCGCTAGCTGCCAGACGCTGGGAACGGAGATACTGTCCCAGTCGGCGTCATCGGCCAGACATTCGGGGAGAGCGGCCGGGGCCTCGGCCCAGCGAAAGTCCCACTCGCCGTCGAGCCCTCGATAGTACGCCGACTCGGCCCACCGGGCTTCCGGTTCGGTCAGCCCGTCGGCGGCCGCGAGGGCCGCGTCCGCGGAGGCGTACGGGACCGACGGAACGTGCGTAGGTTCGACGTGTTCGCCGAGCTGTGTGGGGTTTTCGATATATTCGGCTACCCCTACAGCCTCGGCTGGCTTTCGAGTCACGTGTACCCATCCGAACTCTGTCGCCAACATATAAACATTTCGGGGCAGGCGCATCGCACTCGACTCCCAATACCGGGAGAATCTCGGCACTGACCGCCGCTTCGGCAAATCGACGTCTTCGCCTGAGCCCTTCCGTAGCGGCCGTCTCCGGCGACCGACTCACGAGTTCGACGACCATCTCCATCGGCTGAATCAGGGCCAATCACCGAACGTCAGTCAGCTCCGGAACGGCGAACTTCCGCTCGCCCTGGTGGCGAACCCCGCCATATCGAGTCACTGCGCAGCCAGATGGGGGCCCAACGTTCGCCAGCGACGGGTGGGAGGGTCGCATGTGATCCATCGTCAGGGGAAACTATTTTCACCGGGTACGAGAGACTGGTTCAGTATGAGGTATTACGCAGAGCGGACATTACAGGCACTCGTCACTGTCTTGATCGTGGTGACGGTGACCTTCGTGATGATCCGGCTGATCCCGGGTGGGCCGATGGACTTCATGCGCGCACAACTCATCCAGCAGGCCCAGGGTGGCGACGGAGCGACAGACATGGCGCGGATCAACGAACTGGTCGAATCCTACACCAACGTGCAGCCAGACAAACCGATGTGGCAGCAGTACATCGACTACGTCGTCTCGCTGGCGCAACTCGACCTCGGACAGTCGGTGTGGTACGACCGCTCGGTGTCGAGCATCCTCGGTCCCGCAATCCCGTGGACCGTCTTCGTGCTCGGCATCTCGCTGCTGGTCAACTTCACCCTCGGCATCGGCCTGGGTGCGTTGATGGCCTACTTCGAGGGGAGTCGCTTCGACGTCGGGTCCACGCTGTTTGCCATCCTCTCGACGTCGGTGCCGTACTACGTCGTCGCAATCCTGCTCGTCTACGTCTTCGGGTACCAACTCGGGTGGTTCCCGACGGGCGGCCGCTTTGCCTCCGACGTGCAAATCGGGCTCACGTTCGAGTTCATCAGCAGTGCGCTCTATCACGCGGTCTTGCCGGTCCTCTCGCTGGTGACCGGCTTCGCCGGCCTCGCGATCAGCATGCGCGCAAACAGTATCAGCGTCCTCGGCGAGGACTACATCCGCGTGGCGCGACTGCGGGGTATCCAGACCCGGAACATCGCGCTTCGGCACGTCGTCCGGAACGCAATCCTGCCGATCTGGACCCAGCTACTCATCTCGATCGGGTTCCTGTTCGGCGGCTCTATCATTCTCGAACAGATCTTCAAGTACCACGGCGTCGGCTACTTCATGTACCAGGCCATCCAGTCCCGTGATTACCCGCTCATGATGGGTGGGTTCCTCGTCATCACCGTCGCGGTGGTCGTCTCGGTGTTCGTGGCCGACGTGACCTACGGCAAGATCGACCCGCGCGTCACGACTGGAGGCGACGAATGAGCAATCCCGAACACACCCCCATCGACGCCGACGATTCGCCGTTCGAAGTGCGAAGTGACGTGGAGATCACTCGGGCCGAACGCTACCGGCAGTGGGTGGACCGCTCGCTCCTCGCGCCGCTGCGCATCGCCGCCGAAGACTGGCGAACGGTCGTCGGATGGAGTATCATGTTCGGCTACCTCCTGATGGGGACGCTCGGGGTCTTGCTCGTCGAACCGACGAGTCAGAACGACGGTGCGGACCTCGTCGGGCCGTTCCAGACGATGGAGTTCCCGCTGGGCACCAACGGCGTCGGCGAGGACATCTTCGCCAAAATCGTCCACGCGACGCCCGAAGTGTTGCTCATGAGTCTCACCGGCGCGACCATCGCTGTCCTCCTGGCCATCCTCGTGGGCGTCTCTGCGGGCTACGTCGGCGGGCTCACCGACCGGGTCCTGTCGACGCTCATCGACAGCCAGATAGCGATCCCCGGCCTCCCGCTGGTCATCCTGCTGGCCATCTTCCTCGAGCCGAAAGACCCGTTCGTCATCGGGTTCATCCTCTCGATCGACGGCTGGCCAGGGCTGGCGCGCGCGCTCCGCTCGGAAGTGCTCTCGGTCAAAAACGAGAGCTACGTCGAAGCCGCCCAGATCATGGGCGACTCGAAGGCCAACATCATGCGCACGGACATCCTCCCGAACCTGCTGCCCTTTATCGGGATCAACTTCATGAACACGGCGCGAAACATCATCTTCGCCGCCGTGGGGCTGTACTTCATCGGTGCGCTCCCCTACTCGCTGGACAACTGGGGGATCATGCTCAACAAAGCCTACAACAGCACCGCGCTGTTCGTCCCCGACGCGTTCCACTGGCTGTTGTTCCCGATGCTCGCCATCGTCGTCTACTCCGCCGGCCTGGTGCTCATCGCACAGGGGACCGACCGGCTGTTCAACCCGCGAATCCGGGCCAAACACGCCGATACGGTCGACGACGAACCGACCGACGCGCAGTAACGACCGCCGTCTGTCACGGTCGTTCTAGGAAAACTTTAAGTATCCGTTTTTCCATGAACAATTGAGGGCTCACGTAGCCAATCATGAGTAACGATATTGACCGTCGAGACTATCTCGAATGGATCGCAGGGACGACAGCCGTCGGTGGTGTGGCCGGGTTAGCCGGTTGTACGGGCGGCGGTGACGGGGGCGGTGACGGATCGGGTGATGGCTCGGACGGGTCTGACGGCTCGGACGGCTCCGACGGATCCGGCGGCTCGGACGGCTCCGACGGCTCGGGTGACGGCGACTCGACGCCCACCCAGACGTCAGTCGCAGACACCTTCCCCCGGGAAGGACGCTTCAACATCGGGATGGGCGTCGTGCCCAAAGAGGGGCAGTACAACCCTTACAACCCGAAACGACTGCTCATCGGCGACAACAACTCGCCGAACATGGTGCTGTACGACGAGCTGTGGCAGCCCCTGCCCGAAACGGGCGAGGACTACATGGATGAGGGCACGCTCCTGACCAGCCGTAGCTACGACCCCGACAACACGTCGGTGACGCTGAACATCCGCGAGGACGCACAGTGGCACAACGGGGACACCTACGCCGCGCGTGACCTGGTCACCCACTACAAGATGGAGCAGTTCGTCAACAAGACGCTCGGCAACGTCGAATCCTTCACCGTCGCCGACGAGAAGACCGTCGAAATCTCGCTCGCCGAGGCCGTCAACCCCAAGATCCTCTGGAACAGCCTCCAGATGGAAGGGACGGTCAAACACAGCGAGTTCGGCGAGTGGCTCGAGAAACTCCAGGACGCCTCGAATCAGGAAGCCAAAGATCAGGTGCTCGCCGACCTGCAGAGCTGGTCGATGGACGAGCCGATCGGTAACGGCCCGTTCAAGTTCGAGCGCGCGAGTTCCCAGGAACTCGTCCTCACGAACTTCGAGGACTACCACCGTCCGGTGCCGTTCACCGAGTACGTCTACAAGTACCTCTCGGACCTCAACTCCACCGTCTCGGCGTTCCTCGGCGGCAACCTGCAGGGCCAGGCCCACATGTCGGCCCCGAAATCGACCCAGGAACAGCTCCCGGACCACATCACCAAGATCCAGGCCGGGACGGCCTCCGGTGGCTGGAACCTCTCGGTCGACATGGAACACTCGTTCCTGGGCGACCGCACGGTCCGCCAGGCCATCGCTCACCTGCTCGACCGCCAGCGGATGGCCGACAACACGCTGCCGGCCCACAGCTACGTCGAGAACATGGTCGGCCTGACCAACAAGATGGCCCCCAACTGGCTCGGCGACTCGCTGAGCGAGTACGAGACCTACGAGGGCACGAACACGGAGAAAGCCATGGCACTCCTCGAAGAAGCCGGCTACGCCAAGGAAGGCGGCACCGTCGTCGACGAGGCCGGTGACGAGGTCACCTTCGAGATTCTGACGCCGACCTGGGAGAACCCGAGTCGCGTCGCCGAGACGGCCAAGACCATCTTCGACGACTTCGGTCTCAAAACGGAACTGTCCAGCCAGCCCGGGACGCAGTTCTCGAACCGCCGGTCCAGCGGCGACTTTGGCATGACGCTGTTCTACTGGTGGGCTCCCCACCCCTACAGCGGCTACCAGCGGGACTTCATGGACCGCCAGAAGCAGATCAAAAACGACACCCAGGTCGAAGTGCCCGAAATGGGCGGTTCGGGCACCACGACCATCGACGTGCAGGCAAAACTCGACGAGCTATACACCGAGACCGATCCCGAAGCCGCCAAAGAAATCGTCAAAGACGTCGCCTGGGTGTACAACCAGGAACTGCCGACGCTGCCGATGACCCAGGGCGTCTCCACCTCGTACATCTCCTCGAAGGGCTGGAACAACGCCCCCGAGGACAGCAAACACTACGACCCGTTCTACCCGACCGAGTGGTGGGTCCGAACGGGCGACCTCTACCCGACGAACTGACGGATTCGAACTGCAGTCTGCGGTCGTAGCGAGCACGAACTATCCCCACGTCGGTGCCATGACTCCGCCGCGTCGCTACGGGGACCCATGTGAACACCCATTCTTCGAGCCGCTCCCTTCGACAGTGACGACTCGTACGGATCGTCGCAAGTCAGTCCGGGATCGACCGCACGACATCGTGCGGACGACCCGGTAAACGCTTGCAACGCTCCGTCTCACGTCTGACCGGGCCGGTCGCTCGGACAGACTCGGGTCGCTCCCGGCGAGAACCAGTCCAGACGACAGTAGCTACTCAGACGCGCTGTCGTCGCTTGCAGTGCCGGTAGGCGTAGGTGACCGCGAGCAGAGTCGGCACGACGACGACGAGGTCGACGATGAGGATGAAATACGAGGGCGTCCCGGGTTCGACGCCGACGGCGAGCGAAAAGCCGAGCAAGAGCAGCAGGAGGATTTCGAGGACGGCGACGACGAGCAGGTACCGCTGGAACGGACAGACGTAGTCCCAGAGACGCTCAGAAATGGGGTCGTCCTCCGAGGCAATCGACATGGCCGCAAAAACGGTGGCCGCCCGTATTAATCGCTCGAACTCTGCGATCGGTCGGCACCGGCGTCGTCGAGCGTCGTGAACTCGGTGTCCGTCAGCGGTTCGCTCTCCCAGTAGGGATGGTCGTCGATGGCCCGGAAACACGCGACTCGGGACTCCTGGGTGGTGGCTTCGAGCGTCGGCGATTCGTCTTTGCAGGCCTCGCGGGCCTCCGGACAGCGCGTGTGGAAGCGGCAACCAGATGGTGGGTCCAGCGGGTCTGGCACGTCGATCTCACGGAGCGGTGGTTCCTCGACGGTCGAGTCTTCCGGGTCCAAGGTTGCCGTCGCCCAGCGAAGCACCTTCGTGTAGGGGTGTTTGGGGTCTTCCAGCACCTCGTCGGCCGGCCCGATCTCGACGAGTTCGCCGAGGTACATGATGCCGATGCGCCCGCCGGTCTTCTTCGAGAGGTAGCGCGCGTTCGAGAGGTTGTGGCTGATGAACAGGAAGGAGGTGTCGAACTGCTCTTGCAGGTCGAGCAACAGATCCATCATGTCGACGCGTAGCGAGACGTCCAGCGCGCTCACGGCCTCGTCGGCGAGGATGAGATCCGGGTTCATCAGGAGCGCGCGGATGAGCGCGATGCGCTGTTGTTCGCCGCCCGAGAGCTGATGGGGATAGCGGTTGGCGTAGTCGTCGGCGGGCTTCATGCCGACGCGTTCGAGCATCCCGTAGATTCGGGCTTCCCGGTCCTGGACGGTCATGTCGGGCTCCCAGATCCGGAGCGGTCGTTCCAGCGTCGACAGGACGGTCTTGTGCGGCGTGAGTGCGCTCCCCGGGTCCTGGTGGATGATCTGCAGCGAGCGGCGGATCTCGTCCCAGGGGATCTCGACGTCACCTGAGTGCTCCTTGGCGGCCCAGATGTCCTGGCCCCGGTAGGAGACGGTGCCGCCGGTGGCCTGCTGGGCGCCGATTGCTGTCTTGCCCATCGTGGTCTTGCCACAGCCAGACTCGCCCACCAGGGCGACGACGTCGTTCTCGTAGATGTCCATCGAGACGCCGTCGACCGCCTGGACAGTCCCTGGCTCCTCGCGGAGGCCTTCGATGAATCCCTGCTCTTCCTCGAAGTGGACCTCTACGTCGTCGAGCGAGACGACGACGTCGTCTTCGGTCCGTTCGTGCGTGAGCGACGAGGTCGCGTCACTTTCGTCGACGTCACCCGCGTCGTACTCCTCGATGCTGAGTGGGATCTCGGCCCCCACGTCGTCGGCGTAGTGACACGCCGAGGCGTGACCGCGTTCGACTTCGGCGAGTGGCGGGTCCTCGGACTGGCAGGTGATGTCGGCCATCGAACACCGGGGGGCGTACGAGCAGCCCTCCGGGACCGCGACCGGGTCGGGTGCCTCCCCGTCGATTGGGCGCATCGCCTCGACGGGCGTGTCGAGGTTGGGCGTCGCGTTGATGAGCTGTCGCGTGTAGGGGTGTTTCGAGTCGGTGATGACGTCGTTGGAGTCGGCGACCTCGATCATCTCGAAGGCGTACATCACGCCGATGCGGTCGGCCAGCTCAGAGACCAGTTCCAGGTCGTGGGAGATGAACACCATCGTGAGGTCGTACTCCTCCTGCAGGGTGTCCAACAGTGCGATGATCGAGCGCTGCATGAGCAGGTCCAGCGCCGCCGTCGGCTCGTCCATCACGAGCACGTCCGGTTCGAGGACGAGCGAGAGCGCGATCAGCGCGCGCTGGGCCATCCCACCCGAAAGCTCGTGCGGGAACGCCGAGAGGACGCGCTCGGGGTCGAGGTAGAGGTCTTCCAGGAGCTGTCTGGCTCGGGCCATCCCCTCGTCCATGTCTTCGTCGTGGGCCTCGATGGTCTCGCGGAACTGCGCCCCGATCTTCATCGTCGGATCGAAGGAACTCATCGCGCCCTGGAAGACCATCGAAATTTTCTCCCAGCGCAGGCGACGGAGTTCCTCGTCGGTGAGATTCAGGACGTCGACGGATTGCCCCTCGGCCGGGTTGTAGGTGATCTCGCCGGTGAGGTGACCCGGGTCGACCACCGCGTCGAGCAGTGCAGAGGCGAACATCGACTTGCCCGACCCCGACTCGCCGACGACACCGAGGATCTCACCGCGTTCGACGTCCATACTCACGTCGTCGAGGACGCGCGAAGTCCCCCGCGACATGTCGAACGTGACGCTCGCGTGCTGTATCTCGAGGATAGCGTCGTCGACTGCGTTCGACGACCCATCCGTTCGTGCGTGTGCCATCAGTCACCACACCCCACTGACGAACTGGCGGCTCTCCGATAGCTGCCTTCGACTGTACCGGCCATGTGACTAACACACTATCTTCCGGTATATTTGTGTTACGCCTCTCGTTCGCGTGCGCGGGCACGCGAGCGCGGCATCGTCCACTGCGCTGTCAGGAGCGAGTGGACTGACCGCCTGGGACCGACCGGTCGAACGTCAGTCGTCGCCGGTGACGTCACTCGCGTCGTCTTTCGGGTGGTAGTCGAAGCCACAGCGGGCCTCGACGAGGGAGAAGTAGTTCTCGCGATTGTTCGAGACGAGATTGGCCGTCACCGGGTTGTCGGTCAACGGGTTGGTGACGGCCGCTCGGATGCCACGCCGGCAGTCCTCGGGCGAAAGCCACATGGCGCGGGCGAACTGGGCGACCTTCCCGCCCGCCTCCTGGCGGTCGCGGAGTTCCTCGCGGGAGAGCAACCAGCCGATGCGGAGGTTGACGACTTCGAGGCCGTCCTCGTCGGCGTGGTAGGTGCCAAGCGCCTCGCCGGTGATCTTCGAGACGGCGTAATAGGAATCCGGCCGGAACGGGTCGTCTGCGGCGATTGGGTCGGGGTCGTCGGGCAGGGCCTCCACGTCGTGCTTGCCGTCGAAGACGTGGCTCTGGTGGACGTGGCTCGACGAGGCGAAGACAACGCGGTCGGCTCCAGCGTCGAGCGCCGCGGCATAGACGTTGTAGGTCCCCTCGATGTTCGGGCCGACGACGTCGTCCCACTCGGCACTGGGACTGGGGTTGGCCGCGAGGTGGACGACGACGTCCTGGCCGTCGAGGACCTGCCTGACGGCGTCGCGGTCTTCGAGTTCGAGCACCTCGCTGTCGACGTCGTCGTGGGCCCGATGGGTCACCGCGGTCACGTCGTGCTCGTCCAGCGCCCGGATCGCTTCGCGGCCGACGTTGCCGGCGGCCCCCGTGACTGCGATGTGCATGGCGAGAGAGTCGCAACTCGCGCGCAAAAAACTTCTGACGCACAGTGGTCCCCCCGCTCAGAGTCGTCCGCCAACAAGCACCTTCGCCAACCGCTCAAAAATCGACGGCCAGTGATTACCACTCGGCGACGCCGCCGTCGTCGTGGCGCCAGACCGGGTTGTGCCAGTCGACGTCCTCCGCGGCCGCGTCGCGGACGTAGTCCTCGTCGATTTCGATACCGAGGCCGGGGTCGGTCGGGAGCGCCACCGCGCCGTCCTCGTACTCGAAGACGTCCGGGTCTTCGAGGTAGGCCAGTTCGTCGGTCCCCTCGTTGTAGTGGATGCCGAGGCTCTGTTCCTGGATGAGCGCGTTCGGCGCGTTCGCGTCGACCTGGATGCACGAGGCCAGCGCGATAGGCCCGAGCGGGCAGTGTGGGGCCAGCGCAACGTCGTAGGCCTCGGCCATCGCGGCGATTTTCGAGACCTCGGTGATCCCGCCGGCATGGGAGAGGTCTGGCTGGATCACGTCGACGGTTCCCTGTTCGAAGACTTCCTTGAAGTCCCAGCGGGAGTACATCCGTTCGCCCGTGGCGATGGGTGTGGTCGTGTGTCCCGCGATGTGCGGGAGCGCGTCGTTGTTCTCGGGGAGCACCGGCTCCTCGATGAACATCGGCTCGTAGGGCTGGACCGCCTCGGCGATGCGCTTCGCCATCGACTTGGCGACCCGACCGTGGAAGTCCAGGCCGATGTCGACCTCGTCGCCGACGCGCTCGCGGACCGTCCGGATGCGGTCGACCGCCGCTTCGACGGCCGCCGGGTTGTCGACCCGGCGCATCTCCGGCGTGGCGTTCATCTTCAGCGCAGTGAGGCCGGCATCGACGCGTTCCGCCGCGGCGTCACCGACGTCGCCGGGTCGGTCGCCGCCGATCCACTGGTAGACGCGGACGCGGTCGCGTGCCTTCCCGCCGAGGAGTTCGTAGACTGGTGCCCCGAAGTGCTTGCCCTTGATGTCCCAGAGGGCCTGGTCGATGCCCGCGATGGCCGACATGAGGACCGGCCCCCCGCGGTAGAAGCCGCCGCGGTACATCGCTTGCCAGTGGTCCTCGATGTCTGCCGGGTCCTTGCCCAGCATGTAGGTGTCCATCAGTTCCTCGACGGCGGCTTTGACGGTCCGCGAGCGGCCCTCGACGACCGGTTCGCCCCAGCCGACGAGCCCGTCGCTCGTCTCGACTTTCAGGAAGAGCCACCGCGGCGGTACCTCGAACAGCTCGTAGTCTGTGATCTCGGGCATGTGAGTGCAGTCTCCTGTGGTACCAGTTGGTCCAGTCTCCCCGCATATACGTCTTTACGTTACGCTGCCGGTCGCTCCGCGTCGAAGATACTGACAACTATCGAGGTATCCAAGCTAACCATCATAACTAGAACCGGACACGATTTGGGTGACTCACACCGAATCACCACGTATCAACTCCCAACCGAGCGGTATAGACCAGTGAGATGCCATCGAGAGAGGCACTCCTCCAGTGAGTCCGTGTCAAAACTATCGCGAGGGCGAATACGCGATTTCGCCCGCATTCGAGCCCAGAGAGTGTGGGTACAGAGAGACAGGTGGAATCGAACGAACGCGGTCTACAACATCTCGACTCGAATGTTGTTCGCCGTTTCTATCAGCAGACCTTGAATATTATTCTTGACGTCGATACCGGTCGCGCGTTCTGCGGGAATGACCACTTCGACGGCTGCGATGGGTGAATCAGACGGGTCGAGGACGGGGGTGGCAATCGAGACCCACTCCGGGTCGTCCGGAAGGTGTTCGACCAGGACCTGCCGCTCCCGGAGCGTTTCGAGCTGGGGCGGGAGTTCGTCCGCGTCGACGCCGACCAGGTCGTCGCGTCTGTCCGGCGGGAGGTGTGCGAGTACTGCCTTGCCGGGCGGACTCGCCGTCAGCGGTTCGGTGTCACCGCGTGCTCTCGGGTAGCCCTCGCGGCCCTCCGCGTGGGTGGTATAGACGCAGTGACAGCTGTCGTCGGTGGTGCTCCAGAGGTTCGTCGGCGCGTCCAGGGATCGGGCGACGTCGTCGACCTTGTCGGTCTGGTCGAGGACGAATCCTGAGTCAGTGGTGCTGAGTCCGTACTCGGTGAACTTCGGGCCGAGCACGTAGACGCCATCCCGGTTGGCGACGGCGTCGACTGCCACCAGCGTCCGGAGGTGTTTGTAGACGCCCGCGCGTGAGAGTCCCGTCGCTTCGGCGATATCTACGGCCGACGCGCCACTGCGGTCGTGGATCACGTCGAGAATCGAAAACGCCGTCTCCGTCGCAGCGATCCGGTCTCCCTCGGCCATACCCTATCGAAGCGATGAGCGCCAATAAGTATACTGTTAGTGCACACCGGACATCGCGGCTGTCGAAGTGGCTCTGGAGTGCCCGGAACCCAGCGAACTCTCAACGCGGGCAACGCTATCGTCCCATCACCACTCGGCGAGGCTGCCGTCGTCGTGGCGTCGTAGCGGCGTTTGCCAATCGCTGCCCTGCCCGGCGTGCTCGCGAATGCCGTCCTCGTCCACGTCGATGCCGAGGCCCGGTTTGTCCGAAAGCGTGACGTATCCGTTCTCACTCCGGAGGTCGTCGACGTTCTCGACGTAGGCATCGGCGTACCGTTCGCCGAGCGAGGGTTGCTGGACGGCGTTGGTCAGGTGGAGACTCAACTGGGAACAGGCCGCGTACGCGATCGGCCCCACGGAGCAACTCATCATCAACTGGGCGCCGTAGGTCTCGGCCATCGATGCGATGTTCTTGATCTCCGTGATGCCGCCGGCGTGGGAGATGTCCGGTTGCGCGACGTCCAGGCGGCCCGATTCGAGATGCGGACGGAATTCCCAGCGCGAATAGAGGCGTTCGCCGAAGGCGAGCGGGACGTTGTGACTCCCGTTGGGCTCGATCATTCGGAGGTGCTCGGGGCGAACGGGTTCTTCGACGAACATGGGATCGTGTTCGGTGAGTCGAGAGAGCACGCGCGGTGCCATCGCCGCGGAGATGTGCCCGTGCAGGTCCACACCGATGTCGACGTCCCGCCCCGCCGCATCACGTGCGACCGCCAGCGACTCACAGATAGCGTCGAGGTCGGCGGTCGATTCGACGGACGATGCCTGGTAGGCAGTCAGGAGTTTGAGCGTTGTGAACCCGTCGTCGACGGCGTCGGCCGTCAGTTCTGCCACCTCCTCGATGTCCTCGGAGACGATTTTCTTGTAGACCTGGACGCGCTCGCGCGTCTGCCCGCCGAGCAAGTCGTAGACTGGTTCGCCGGTGTATTTGCCCTTGATGTCCCAGAGCGCCTGGTCGATCCCCGCGATGGCGGACATGAGGACGGGCCCGCCGCGGTAGAAGCCACCGCGGTACATCCGCTGCCAGTGGTCTTCGATCCGGCTCGAGTCCTCGCCGAGCAGGTACCCGTCCATCAGCTCTTCGACCGCCGTTTTGACGGTGTCCGCACGCCCCTCCAGGATCGGTTCGCCCCACCCCGCCGTCCCGTCGGCCGTCTCGACCTTCAGAAAGAGCCACCTGGGTGGCACCTTGTAGAGCTCGTAATCGACGATCTGTGCCATGTCTTGCCCACAGTGGCCGGTCGTGTTAAGACTTGCCAGCCAGGGCTCGGGGCCGGTTGTAGACCGTATCGACGACGGGCGCTACTCGTAGTAGCTGAGTCGCTCGACGACGTCGCCGAAGGCAACGTTCTCGCGAACGTCCGTGATCTCGATTTCCACGCGTTCACCCTGGTCGGTATCCGGAACGATGACGACGAATCCGCGTTCGACGCGCGTGATCCCGTCGCCCTGGTCGCCGAGGTCCTGAATCTCGACACGGCGTGTCTCCCCCTCCTCGACGGGCGGTCGCTGTCGGCCACGATTGCCGTTGTGTCGCCGGTCCGACCCTGCCGCGTCACCGGCGGAACGCTCCGCAGGTGCCGACTCGGCCGTCGGGTCTGAGTCGGTCGACTCCGCCTCACCAGCGTCGTCCTCGGACGTCGGATCGGTGTCGTCCGCGTCCGCGGCCGACGTCTCGGCAACCTTCTGCCCATTCTGCGAGTGCTTGTCGGCCCCGGACCGACGGGTGGCTTCGGTCGAATCCGAGTGTCCGCTCGAGTCGCCCGCATCTGGTGCCGGTACGAGGGCGACGCGATACGTCTGGTTCGGCTCCACGTTGCCGAGTTCGAGTTCCTGTTTCGGTACTTCGATGACGTACGAGCCATCGGCTTCGTCGACCCGCCCTGAGAAGAGACAGCGGAGTTGATCAGAAATTTCCATTCGTAGTTCTGTCTCACACGAAAGCCCCCGTAACACTTGATTCTACCGAGCCACGACCGAGCGACACGCTACTCTATCCAACAGCTGTGATTCCGAATGTACCAGGCGGTAGTAGTCACCGACCCCGGCGGAAATGACCGGGTCGATCGAAAACATACGATATGTGAGTGTACGACAGTCCTATAATTACGTAAATTATTCTTTTCGGCCCCGGATCCGTTTCAGCGAACCGAGCGTGGCCTCGGCCGCCCCCTGCGGCCTGCATAGCGAGTACCGAGCCAGTCGTGATACAGACAGCCGAGAGACGGTCCGTGCCAGCAGAGGATCGTATTCGATTCCAGAGTGATCCGTACCGCCGACCCGTGGCAGGTAGGGTTGCCCCGCTGCGTGTAGAACTCCGAGTGCTGCGAGCGCATTTCGCCAGGGACAACCGGTTTCAGTCGTCGCTCCCGTTCGCCATCCAGCCCGGGATGTGGACCGCGGCGGTTCGATACGCCCGCGCGACTCGGACAGTTCAGAACGGGTGGTTCGAAACGAAGGCAACGCCGATAGTGTCAGATTGTATTGATAGTTTGTGATCACAGAAGTTTGCGTCTGCGTTCCCTGGCCGCCGTCGAAACTGGAGAGACCGAACACGCCACCGTGTGTGAAATTGGATTACCCTTCGCGCGACGGTTCGGAGTGGTCAGCGAGCGATGCTAGCCGAACGTTACGCCGGATGAACGACCGTCTGGCAGTCGGGGCACTCCGCGTAGTACCGCGATTGGCCCTCGGCCTCGTATTCGACGAGGACGTGCGCGTCGAACAGTCTGGCGCCACATTCGGTACAGGAACCGAGTGGGTCGGGAGTCTGTTGCATTGGAATCGGGGGATGGGTGCGTGTGACATCCGAGCGGTGCGAACTGCTATCTATTCGGTTGGACCGGTCGCACTTAATCGTCCGCCGAGTGGAGTGAAAGTGAAATCTCGCGCACCCGCGGATCTGACGGTCGTCAGCCGGAGTGCCCGGTGGTCGAACGTTCCGGGCGGTCGTTCGAGTCGGTCGGCCCGTTGGGCGGGCTCGCGTTCATGCCGACCGGGTCGATGCAGTCCTGGTAGCGATAGCTGTGGCCACAGCTCTTGCAGTAGACTGTGGGGCCGCTCTGGTCCCAGCAGTCGTGGTGGTGTTGGGGACACAGCAATCGCTCCGGGTCGGTACGATTGTCGACGGTGCTCGCGGCGTCACTCGTCGCCATCGGCAACCCTCCGGCAGTAGTCCGCGGCCGCTGCCGCTGCCGTCTCGCCCACGCCTTCCACGTCGACGCCGCCCTGCGTGACGCTCCACTCGCCATCGGAGTGTTCCTCCAGGAGCAGGGTCGTCATGTGCCGACGCGTCTGATCGGTCGAATCGGGTGCTTCGAGTGTCGAACTCATACCCGGACGGAGGGAGTGTTCGGTAAAAGACGCCAGCCAACAGCGGAGCGGAAGTGGATTCACTTTCACCGTCGACGGTTGCAGGCGAGCCCGGCCCCCCAGCCGTCACTCTGACGCGCCGGGTGTCAGAAACCGGAGTGCGAACGACTCGACTGAATATGCACGCAATGGCTCCACCGTGGGAGCGCGACGGAATCCGCAAAACGAGTGGTGTGGGCGTGGGCGTGGGCGTGGGCGTTGGCGTTGGCGTGGGTGTGGGTGTGGGCGTGGGCGTGGGTGTGGGTGGGGGCGTGGGCGTGGGTGTGGGCGGTGGCGTTGGCGTTGGCGTGGGCGTGGGCGTTGTCGTTGGCGTGGGCGTGGGTGTGGGAGTGGGCGTGGGCGTGGGTGTGGGAGTGGGTGTGGGTGTGGGCGGTGGCGTGGGCAGTTGTGGTGGGAGACGTTTCCACGTTTACGAAGTGGGGCGCTTCGCGTGTCCGTGTGTGCGGACGTGACGACATGCGAGGCACTCGATCATACGCTTTGTGTGCTGACAGTGGGTGATGGGACTCTCTGCAGTCCGTTCGGACCGCCTCCGTCACCGAACTTCTTCGATTGGCACGTCCGATACTTGCGGTCTACTCGTCTGGGTTCCGATAGGTCTACGGGCTTTGGAATGGTACTCGAACCAGTCGATTCGAAGGCAGCGCGTGGACGGGGAGCCAGGACGGAACGAGCGTGACCTCGCCCCATCGAATCCGCCGATGCTCCGCTCTCCCATACTGATCGGCTTGCGGACACGACGGGGCGCCTTTCCGGTGGTCGACACGAGTCCGGAGGGTGGATGCTTCGGCTAATCCCTCGCTAAACCCTCCTTACCGCCGTTCGTCGTACAGTCGGGACAGGACTGCGAGACGAGCGAGATATTCGATAGAACTAACTTTCGACGGATCGTATCAGGAGTTAAGCCAATGTTCGACCTGACCGGATTCCAACGCGACCTGTTGTACACCATCGCTGGCAAGGAAGAGCCACACGGGCTTGCTATCAAGGAGGAACTCGAAGACTATTACGAGAAGGAGATCCACCACGGTCGCCTGTACCCGAACCTCGACACGCTCGTCGACAAGGGTCTCGTCGAGAAGGGCGAACGCGACCGCCGGACCAACTTCTACAGCCTCACGCGCCGCGGTCAACGCGAAATCGAGGCCCGACGCGACTGGGAATCGCAGTACGTCGACGACGACGGCCAGCCGGCGTAATCGCGTCGCAATCGTGCGATCGAGGCCCGCCGCAGCCTCGGCATTCAGCCGACGGCCTCCGGTCCGAGGCGATACGATCCACGATGCGAGCGGCTGGCGACCATTACTCGGTCCGTTCGGTCGCCGACGGCCGCAAAATCGCTGTGATGGCTTCGTTCATCGGGACGTCGACGTCTAGCTCGTCGGCGTGCCGGCAGACGGCGCCGTTGAGCGCGTCGAGTTCGAGGGGGTTCTGGTGCGTGAGGTCGTAGTGCAACGAGGAGTACATTTCGGGGTCGAGGTCCTGCGCGAACTCGATCCACTCGTCGACCGCTGCTCGCGGGAGGGCCACTCCCCGTTCTCGGGCGACTGTGACCACTTCGTCGATGAGACGCCGGTACATTCCCCAGGATTCCGGGGTGTCCCGGAGCGCACCGAGTGGCGTTCGCGTCGCTGCCGTCATCCCCGAGTGGGCGCAGATGAAGGCGAACTTCCGCCAGAGTTCGATGCGGATATCGTCCGCCAGGACGGCGTCGACCCCCTCGCACGACGACAGGGCGTCGTCGAGTGCCTCGATGCGGTCCGTCCGTTCGCCGTCGAGTTCGCCGTAGATGAACCGTGCGGGGCCGCCGGTGTGTGCGACCACACCCGGCGATTGAATGGTCGAGAAGATGTACGCGACACCACCGACGACGTGCGACTCGCCGACTTCCTCGGCGATCCAGCCTTCGTTGTCGACGCCGTTCTGGAAGGAGACGACTGCCGTCTCCGGCCCGAGGAGTCGGTCAAGGTCGGCCGCGGCATCGCGTGTGTCGTACGATTTCACCGTGAAGAGGACGTGATCGACCGGTCCGACGTCGGCAGGGTCGTCCGTCGCTGGGAGGTCGACACTGGTGTCACCCGCCACGCTCTCGACGCGGAGTCCCTCCGATCGGAGTGCCTCCAGGTGGTCCCCCCGTGCGATCAGGTGAACGTCGTACCCGGCGTCCGCGAGGCGCGCCCCCAGGTACGCACCGACGCCACCGGCACCGAAGATTGCGAACGTCATTTCCATCCAGTTCGTTCGAGTGACACATGAATGTCACCCCTGGGGTGTGGCTGGGACGGAACCGGACGCGTGCCAATCCCGCCGGAATGGCCACGAACGGCGGGGCCAGGGCACAGTATCGCAACTATACTTTTACGACGTGCAAGTGTATGCCACTATCCTGCTCCCGTCGGATCGGGATGGGGCATTCGGAACGATGACAGAGCACACTCGGAGGTTCGGACGTCGAACAGTTTTGAAAACGATGGTCGGCACAGCAATCGTCGGCGCAGGGTACGCTGGCGCGGCCGGTGCGACACAACACTGCGACGAGACGGTCACCGCCAGTGAGTCCATTCAGCCCGCGATAGACAGCGCATCGTGCGGCGATACGATCTGTGTCGAATCGGGGACGTTCACCGAAGACGTGGACGTCGACGTCGAAGACCTGACGCTCGAAGGACCGAACGCCGGGACGGCCGGCGACGGGTCACGAGCGGCCGAAGCGACGGTCGAAGGGCAAGTGATCCTCTCGGCGGACGGCACGACCCTCGACGGGTTCGCCGTTTCGCCGCCACCGGCCACGGATACATATACCTCAGAAGCAGTGCGCGTCAGCAACACGCCGGACGACGTCACCGTCGAGAACACCGTCGTCAGCGACTTCGAGCGAGACGACCCTGGTGGCGGGTGGTACGGTGTGGACGGGATCAACGTATTCGGCGGCGAGGCGGATGATTCGGTCACTGACGCAACGGTGCGCCAGAACAAGGTCCATTCCCTCCGGAACGAAGATAAGGGCGGTGCAGCGGGGATCAGCATCCAGGGGAACGTCGACGGCGCGACCGTCGAAGACAACGTCGTCACGAGCATCGGCGAGGAGGTGACGGCGTACGGATTCGCCGTTGTCATCCGCGGAACCGGCAACCACGTCAAGGTCCCGCACGACGTCGACGTGGTCGGAAACGACCTGAATACTGTCCAATCGGACCCCAACTCGCCATACGACGGCGTCGGATTCGAAGTCGAGGCGGAGGGTGGCACCGGCTATCTGGTCACCGAGAATCAGATCGAAGACAACAATCTCGGTATCGAGGTCAAAGTCGCCGCCGACGAGACGGAGGTTGACTTCAACGACATCGAGGGGAACTCGCGGCGTGGCGCACTCAACAAGGATAGCGAGACGCTCGACGCGACGAACAACTGGTGGGGCCACGCCAGCGGCCCCGGTGGCCCCGATGGGCGGCGCAATCCTGCCGGCAAGGAGGTCGGGAAGGGCGACGACATCGAAGGAGACGTGGCGTTCGACCCGTGGCTCAGACGACCGATCGACAACCCGTCGCGGTGAGGCCAGCGGCCCGATGTCGGGTTTTCGAGGCGCCATCCGGGTGAAGACGGGCCATGTAGCCGCCGCCCGCTACCGCCCTTGGTGCAGTGACCTTAGGACTGCGTTCGGGTCGTCCGTCGATACCCCGCGTACACCGCAGGCAAGCCCAGCGGGAGTGCCAGCAGGCCGAACCCCAGAAGCGCGTACCCGCTCGCGCGCTGTCGCCGCAGTGCCAGCAGCGTCGCGACGACGCCCACACCCGCGATGGCGTACGCCGAGTTACTCCAGAGAACCTCGTACGTGGAACAGTACAGCCAGCAGACGAACGTGTACGAGGGCGCGTTCCACGTCGGTGGGTGGAGTTTGGGCCAGAAGAGCCGACAGTAGGTCGTGAACCCGAACATTGCGAGCGTGGGCAACCCGGCGAGCCACGTCGCCGACGCGAACGGCGTCCGCGCCGAAAACCGTCTGTATCCGGCGAGGAACAGCGCCGGAACGCCAGCGATCCAGAGCCAGATGCCGATGGTGTACGTGACCGGCCAGTGTTCGATGCGCGGTTGTCGGACCGGGAGTCGCAGCGAGGCCGGTAGCGTCGCCCACGGGAACGAGGGGTCCGGGACCGGATTCGTGACGAGCGCCAGCAAACACAGGGCGGTCCCGACGACGAGTCCGACCAGTGCGAGGTCGGTGTATCGGTCCAGCCAGGGGGGCAGTGACTGCTCGTTGGGGCCATCGTCGGCGAGTTCAGACGGTCTCTCTTGCATTGGAAGTCTCCTGAATGTGTCGTGATTTAGCCTGCGTGGGCCTCGTGTTCGCCGGGTCCCTCCTCGCCCAGGTCGGCCCAGTAGCCGACGTATAGCTGACCGAGGAACAGGAGCGTGAATCCGGCGTTGAGGTACGTGGTGTACCCTGCCGGTGCAGTACCACCGGCTTCACCCTGGGGCGGAACGAGGCCGAGACCACCCCAGAGGTAGTGGATCACGACGCCCGAAATGACGGCGGTGAGGAATATCGTGACGAACAGCACCGCGGCCATCCGGAGGCCGTAGTAGCGGCGGTAGGCGTCGTCGATGGTCGGGACGATCAGGTCCGCGAAGATGAAGCTCATCACGCCGCCGAAGGCGATGCCGTTGTTCCAGAGGATGAGCGCGAACGGGACGTTCCCGACCGAACAGACGAACGTGACGACGCCGATGACGACACCGATGATAGCGCTGGTGAGCACCCACGCCAGCGTGCCTTCCGCACCGATGCCGAACATCGTCGCCCACCACGACCGGGGGACGAAGGCACCGATGAGGCCGGCGACGAGGAAGCCAGCGACGATGTCTTTCCAGAGCATCCCCCACTCGCCGAGGGCGTTCTTCGAGGCGAGGCGCCAGCCGTCGCGAGTCAACAGCCGATCACGCCACGTCGAGCCTTCCTGGCGCTGTTCCTCGACGTAGGCCTGTTTGCACGAGTCCGAGCAGAAGTGTTCGGTGCCGCCGTCAGTCTCCAGCGTGACGGTATCGGCACTCGTCGGATCGACCTCCATGCCGCAAGAGGGGTCCCGGACGCCCTCCGACGAGCGGAGGTGCTCGCGCGAGGCCTCGAACCACTCCTCGGGAACCACGTACTTGAACGTGGCCGCGAGGAGGACGATGAGGACGAGGCCAGCCACGTAGTCGGCGAGGACGAACTGCCAGCCGAGCAGTATCCACATGACCAGTCCGAGTTCGATGACGAGATTGGTGGAGGCGAACTGGAAGGCCGCGAGGCTGGCGACCGGCGAGGCGCCCTTCTTGAACAGCGACTTCGTCGTCGCGACGGCGCCGAACGAACACGACGAGGACGCAGCGCCGAACACCGTCCCGAGTCCGAGCGCTTGCCAGCCGTCGCCGCCGAGCACCGCCGACATCTGTTCTTCGCTGACGAACGTTTCCACTGCGCCAGCGATGGTAAATCCGAGGACGAGCGCCCACCACGTCTCCCAGAACATCTCGCTGGCCAATCGGAGTCCCTCGGCGAGCGTCTCGACTACCATCGGAGATTCACCGGGTTGGGGCAGAGACGGAGCCGAGTCTCGTTCTGCACTCCGCCACTGGCGTGGGCGGAGCGGCCCGTCCCGTTCGACGGTTCAGTTCCGAGCGCTACCGCGACGTTGTGTCCTGCGACCTTCTGTGCCGCGACGTTGTGTCCTGCGACCTTCTGTGCAGCGTCGCTGTGTCCTGCGACTGGGTCGCCCGTTCGTGCGAGCAGATATCGTCGGGTGGACATGGTTTCGGAAATCAGGTATCGTGGTTGGGCTGGAGCGTGCGTCGGCGCGCTTCGAATTCCTCCTCGGAGAGGTCTCCACGAGCGTACGCCGTGCGGAGCTCCTCCATCGCCGGATCGCGTGCAGTCCGGTCCTCGAATGCACGCTGGAGGACGAGGGAGCCCCCACCGAGCACCACGAGGAGGAAGGCAAGCGGAACGACCATCCCCATGAGGGGCCACCAGCCACCGCTGGCGCCGTGGGGACCCATCATTCCGCCGTATCCCATCATCCCGCCGACTCCGACCCCCATCGTGAGTACGGGCAGGACGATGAGCGCCCCGAGAAGTACCAGCACAATCGTCCCGATCCGTGTGGGGTCTGTGTGTTCGGGCATCGCTCTGTCACCGTCTAGTACTACGAGGTGCCCGTTCAATGCGATTGTGGCTTCGATCGCATTGCTGAACAGGTACCACGATTATGTTTCCATCACTCGGGAAGGGTGAAACATTGGAGATGAAGGCGGAGGTGCTCCGCAGGCAGGAGGCAAATGGACATATCCGAACGCACGGAACCGACCACGGTTCCTCAACACGCGTGCCGAAGCGAGGGTCGCCAGCGGCGAGTCAGTGCTCGTGCCCGAGGGCCTCGTTGCACATTTCGTTGAGTTCTTTCAGTTTCGCCCGGACGGTGTCGGGCTTGTCCGCGGGTGGGTCCTCGAGTGCCGGTTGCTCGTGCGCGTCTGGTTCACCGACGATGACGCTGGCGATCATCCCACCGGTCTCGTGGGGCACGCAGTAGTAGTGATAGACGCCTTCCGTGTCGAACGTGTGTTCGAACGTCTCACCAGTTTCCGAGAGCATTCCGCTGGCCCAGGGTTCGGTGCCGTCCGGGACCAGCTGGGGTTCGTCGTTCTCGGGATGGTACGCGGTGGCCGTGTGACTGCCGCTCTCCAGCACCCATTTCACGGTCCCGCCGGTTTCGACACGGACGACGTGGGGGCCGAAATGCGATTCACCGTTGGCCGTCGTGTTGACCGCGACCTCTGCAGTCGGGGTCGGTTCGCCGACCGTCCCGTGGCCGTGCTCTTCGTCGTCGTGACCGCCCTCCTCCTCGTGATGGCCGTCTTCGTCCTCGTGGTGACCGTCTTCGGTCTCGTGATGGCCGCCTTCGTCCTCGTGGTGACCGTCTTCGGTCTCGGTGTCGTGGCCGCTCCCCTCGTCGTGGTGGCCGTCTTCGTCCTCGTGATGGCCGTCTTCGGTCCCGGTGTCGTGGCCGCCTTCCGCTTCGTCGTGACCGTCCTCCCCATCGTCGTGACCGTCTTCCGTGGGAGCGTCAGTCGCTCCGGCTCCCGCCTGGCCGCCGTCCGATTGCGTCCCGGTACAGCCAGCGACTCCGACGAGGAGCGCGCTTCCCGTCAGTTGGAGCATGCGTCGACGCGAATGTGGTGATGGGTTCGTCATTGGGTCTGTCCTCGTACAGGTAGAGCTACGACCCGAGACCGGAAAGACCGGACTCCTGTTTTGCACGGGATGCAAAACTATCCGGGACTTATGTACCAGTGATTGCCTAGGGTCTATTGCGAGGAACAGTTGTGTCCAGGGACGATTCCGCTGACGCGGTCTTGGAGCTCCTCGGCGAGGAACGCGTCAGGGAAATTCTCGTCGCCACGAGCCGCGAGCCGATGTCGGCGAAAGCGTTGAGTGACGAGTGTGAGGTCGCTCCCTCGACCATCTATCGACGGGTCGAGGCGATGCTCGCGCAGGACCTCCTCGTCGAACGGACACAGATCGAATCGGACGGGAGCCACCACAGCGTCTACGAAGCGAACGTCGACCACCTCGACGTCGAGATCACCGACGGTGCGCTCGACGTCAAAATGCACGTTCGGGAAGACGCGGCCCAGCGCTTCTCGCGCATCTGGAGCGACATCCGGGAGACCTAACCATGCACATCGAACTCGTCATCGCGAAGCTCATCACAGTCGGACTGGGACTGCTGATAACGTACCAGGCCTACCGCGGGTACAGCGCCCACGGCAGCGAACCGATGCTGTACGTCGCCATCGGCTTCCTCTGTATCAGCGTCGGCTCCGTCATCGAAGGCATCCTCTTCGACGTGTTCGAGCTATCGATATTCCTCTCCGGAACCATCCAGACCGCCATCGTTGCGGCGGGGATGCTCGTGATCCTCTACTCCCTCTACGGCCAGATGCCCGAATCGACGAATGAGCGCGACGAGTCGTAATCGCCACCGACCGCGGCCGTGGTGTCGCATTTTCTTCCGCTGCGTGAACGGACCAGTTCGGGCCGCCAATCAGGCCGACGTGACGTCCGCGTCAACCTCGGGCGTCGCCTCTGGGGTCGTCCGACGGGAGCGGCGGCCCTCGGTTCCGACCAGCACGAGCGCACCGAAGCCGAGCAGGAAGACCAGGAACTCGGCGAGCCCACCCAGGAAGGGGATGCGGACTGCGAGCGCGACGACCAGGAAGCCGACCACGAGGGCGGCCCAGGGAGTGTCAGTCTCGGTGTGTGAGACCAGCCAGGTCCCGACCGCGATCCGCCCGTACACTGCTCCGACCCACGCCAGGAGTCCGAAGATGATCGCTCCGGCTATCGTCAGCGGGATTCCGACGATGGTCAGCGCGAGCAGTACCAGGCCGATGGGAATCGCGACGAGGGCCAGTAGCCCCACGGCGCCGGTCCGCGCCGGCGTCTCGACCGCACGGTCGGCGATGCGTGTGGAGAACGTCGGGAAGAGGAGCAAGAGGAGTGCCCCCAGCGCGAGGTTCACGAGGAAGCCGTAGAGTCCGATACCGAGCCCCCAGGAGAACTCGGGATCGGCCGGCCCGAACCCGTTGGCACCGCCGAGCGAACTGTCCTGGACGATGGTCCCGGCGACGGCGCTCCGGTCGCCCTGGAGTTTGCCGTCGTATCGGAGGTCACCGTCGACGCTCGCCGCAGGCCCGAGAACGATGCGATCGGCACCGACGGTGACGTCACCGTTGACGGTGCCATCGATGCGAACGACGCCCGCGCCCGCTTCGAGGGTGCCACCGATAGTCGCACCATCGGCGACCGTGACGTCACCAGCGGCGCCGCTCACGTCGCCGTCGACCGTGCCGGCGATACGGATGCTCCCGGCCGCACCCTCGATATCGCCGGTCACGTGGCCGGTCGACGCGACGGTCACGTCACCCGCGAATGCGGTGAGATCACCGTCGACAGTCCCACGGATCGTTACTGACCCGGCGAACGCTTCGAGCCCATCGACTGTTTCACCCTCGGGAACGACGACAGACCCGCCGGCCTGTGGGTCGGCCGCTGCCAGTCCCGGAACTGTCGCGAGGACCACGACGAGTGTGACGAGGAGGACGAGACTTCCAGAGCGAATTCGGATTCTCATGGGTAGTGATACGCTTGCTGACGCGATAATGTCGGTCGCTCCTTCCCATCTGTTGAGAAGAAGATTCCGGAAAGCGGAGGGAGCAGTCCTGAAACGCGCTAACTCAGATCTGCAGTGCGGAATACGAGGAACCTCGCGACGTCCGGCTTCGGCAGGGGAATCGCCATCGGGAGGGGTGTCTTCGCCGCGATGCCGGCACCGATTTCCCCAGGCGGTCACGACCTGACCGGATCGGTTCGAACGTCACGCAAGAGCGTCTCACAGACCGATCGGGAGGGGTCTATCGAACGGGTATCTCCCGCATGGATTGCAGCGCCCGCTGCTGAACGCGGGGGTGAGCCAGTCGCCGATACCCTGATACGCGGAGGCCGGCGTGTTCTCTCCCAGCAGGAATCGGCGACCGGCTATATGCCGCCGGTCTCCCAATCGAACGTATGGGGTTGGAGCCACGGACAGCGGCCACAGGCCCAATAGCGTCGGCTTCAACGGCGACCGACACCGCGTCGGACAGTTTCGGAAGGGGCGTGACCGCGAAAGTGGGCGGTCCGCCTCGCGTCCTGTCAGTCGGTCTCGCGTCGACGAGTAGCGAGGGCAGTACGGTGCCCGGGTTCGAACGGAGAGGCAAGGGAAACCGAGACAGGCGGCAAGTGCGGCACGTAGAAAACCATGAATCCGGCTGATGAGAAGGGCATCGCCCTCCGTAACGCAGGGGCGAATGCGCCCATCGCCTGGTTCGTCGTGGTCTGGGTCAGTGCCGTCGGTGGTGGGTATCTGCTGGCGGGCAGCCTCCTCTGGGCGGGGATAACGTCGCTGCTCGTGGCGCTCGTCCTCGTGCCGCCCCTCGGCTATCGGGACCGGACGGTCATGTTGCCCTGGGAAGTGCTGGTCCTCGCCACCGTGCCGCTCGCCGGTCGGGCACTGATCCACGGAACGCCGATCCAGCCGCTCGTGTCACATCTCGCTATCGCAGCGCTCGCCCTCATCATCGCCGTCGAGTTGCACGTGTTCACCGCCGTCCGGATGACCGACTGGTTCGCCGTCTCCTTCGTCATCGTGACGACGATGGCGACGGCCGGTCTCTGGGCCGTCGTCCGGTGGCTTTCGGACGAACTACTCGGAACAGCGTACATTCCGAGCCTCAGAGCCCTCATGATCAACTTCACCTGGGCGACGATAGCCGGTTTCGGTGCCGGCGTCGTCTTCACGTTGTACTTCCGTCGCCTGGGTCATCTCGAACAGCGCTACCCCGCTATCCACGAGTCACGGCCACCCACCGGGAGTTCGGACCAGGAATCGGTGCGGCTCCGCCACCTCGTCGGACTCTCCGAACGGCGCGAACGGCAGGTCGTCAGAGTCCTGCAACTGGTGCTCGTCGGCCTCCTGGGTCTGGGACTCGCGCTCGGCAAACTCGGTGTTATCCTCAACTCCGCAGTCGCCCTGCTGGTGACACAGTTACCAGCAGTGCTCGAACGGGACTACCAGCTTTCGATGGACCCCGGCCTCGTCCTCTGGGTCACGCTGGCCGTCACGCTTCACGCCGTCGGTGGGCTCGGCCCCTACGATACCGTCTGGTGGTGGGACCACGTCGCCCACACGCTTTCCGCGTCCGTCGTCGCCGCCATCGGCTATACGATCGTGCAGGTGATCAACACGCACTCCGAGGGCGTGTTCGTTCCCGAGCGCTTGCTGAGTGTATTCACGCTGCTGTTCGTCGTTGCAGCAGGCGTCCTCTGGGAAGTCATCGAATTCGTGGCCGGCGAAGCCACGGCCGTTGCTGGCACCGGAGAGATCCTCATCCAGTACGGACTGGGCGACACGATGGTCGACCTCGTCTTCGATATCATCGGCGGCGTCATCGTGGCGCTCTGGGGGACCGTCTATCTCCGCGCAACGATCGAAGACCTTCGGAGCTGGCTCGACGAGCAAACCCAGGGCTGAATGCAGGACCAACCCACAGACCGCTTGCGGAGACGTCTCGGGAAGAACCAGTGCGCTCGGCCCGATCACTGCGCAGTCGAGCCCGGCGGTCGTCGGTCGACGGGGCTGCGTCGGAATGCGAGGTAGCCGACCGTCACTGCGGCGAAAACGCCGACCGGGAACCCCACGAGAATCATCGCCGTTGCGAGCCCGACGCCCTGCGTCATGAAGGCCGTGGTCGAAATACCCCATCCGAGGACGAATCCGGCCGTCGCGCCACCCAACGTGCGGAGCCGACGCCGCGTCACTGCCGACGCTGCTCCCGTCTCCCGTCGTTCCTCCCGGTACGACAAGCCGAGGTACGTAAGTGGAACACTCACCGTTCCGGCGACGAGGCCGGCTGGCAATCCCAGCATCGCGGACGGCCACACGTACTGGGCGAGCGCTTCCGTGACGCCGACGCCGACGACGGCGAACACCAGTATGCCTGCGAGAAAGCTGACGAGCGATTTGGCGAACGTGTTCATACGTGTACTTCGTCGGCAGCGACGATATCTCAGCCGTTGATTCCTGCCTCCCGAGAACTGGTGAGCGTCCCAGAGAGACGAGCCGTCTGCTCGGGGCGATTCGAGCGCTGGACGCGCGAGCGGTTCGGCAAAGGGAGCGCCGGCCGGAACCGGTAGTCTAGCGCCGGAAACCGTGCTACAGGGAGGAGTGCCGATCGCTGGTGTCTACCGGCCCGACCGCAGTGACTTTGCGACCGGGCATGCAAGGCCAGCGCATGAGTCGCGAAGCCGATCTGGACCGTTTCTACGATCTGTTGCGTGCACTCGATGGGGTCCTGGATGGCAGCCGACGCCTCCGAAACTGCACCGGCCACATGAACTGGCCCGAACGGGGCGTCTACTTGTTCTTCTCACCAGCCGAAACCCGTGGCGATGACCAACCTCGCCTGACTCGTATCGGCACCCACGCCGTCTCCACCGGCAGCGGAACCTCGCTCTGGAATCGGCTGCGTGCCCACCGTGGCATCAACAGCGGAACGTTCGCGGGTGGCGGTAATCACCGTGGGTCGGTGTTCCGGAAGCGGGTCGGCGAGGCGATTTGCGAGCGGGACGGCCTCCAGACAGTGTATCCGAAATGGGGGGAGGGGAGTAGCGCCGAGCGGGAAATCCGACTCAAAGAGACAGGGCTCGAACGCCGCGTCACGGACTTCATCGGCGGACTCCCAGTTCTCTGGCTCGACGTCGACGACGAACCAGGGCCAGAGAGTGACCGTGCGTACATCGAACGCAACGCGATAGCGCTCGTGAGTAACTATCGGAGTGAACCCCTCGACATGCGTGCGGGTGACTGGCTGGGTTCACACTCACCTATCCACGAGATCCGACGGTCGGGCCTCTGGAACATCGATCACGTGGACGAGTCCTACGACCCAGCCTTTCTCGACGCGCTCGAAGCGAGAATTGAAGCCATTGGTTCCGACGGCAATCAGGGATAATTCGGGTTGAGCGTCCTGGTGGAGCCCTCGACGCGTCGCGTCAAAACTGGCGTCAAACTGGCCACAGGTGAGAGAACGGTGGTTCTGGAGGCAGGTGAAAAGACAGGCCCAGACGGGGCCTGTCGTAGAGACGGCAAGGATGTGGGTTTGGGGTGGGTGTGGTGTGGTCTGCACAGCAAGCACGAAGTGGATGGCTTCGTGTGTCCGTGTGTACGGACAGTTTGATCTGTGACAGATCGAATTATAAGCTTTGTGCCCACTACCGGAGAGCCGTGCCGCGAACTGATCGCGGGGACCCGTCCCGGTCCCCGATTTTGACCCACGGATGCGCCCACCTGTTCCGGGGAATACGTGCCTGGTCCGCCGTCGAAGGAATTATCCAGTAGACCTAATGGGTTCCAGATACTATCAGACCCTAGAATGTTCGATCTGACCGGATTCCAGCGCGACCTCCTGTACACCATCGCGGGGAAAGACGAACCTCACGGGCTGGCTATCAAGGAGGAACTCGAAGAGTACTACGAGAAAGAGATCCACCACGGACGGCTGTACCCGAATCTCGACACCCTCGTCGACAAGGGCCTCGTCGAGAAGGGCGAACGCGACCGACGAACGAACTTCTACAGTCTCACGCGCCGTGGGCAGCGTGAGATCGAGGCCCGCCGTGACTGGGAATCCCAGTACGTCGACGACGACGGTCACCCTGCGTAATCGCCGGCCCGAGGGATCTGATCGTTTTGCGTGGACGCTCGAGAGAGTCCCGAAGCCCGGTCCGAATTCAGTACCCTGTTGTCCAGATGCTCCTCGGGTGCTCGCGGGCATCGGTCCGGCGCATCTCCGAGATGTCACTCGAATTGTAGCAAAAGCCCTTGTCCGAGGCGGTCCAGGATGTGGTATGCGAACGAACGACGCACTCGAGGGGCTGACATGCCTGGACTGTGGCGACCTGTTCGACCCGGCCGCTATCACCGGACGCTGTCCGGACTGCGACGGGATCCTCGACCCTGCATACGACTACGAAGCCGTCGAACTCTCACTCGACGGGGGCGCCGTCGGGTCGATGTGGCGCTACGCCGACGTCCTGCCCTTCCCTCCCGAGGCCGCGGTGACCCTCTCGGAAGGTGGCACACCGATGATCCCCTGTCCCGACCTGGCTGCCGAGTGGGGCGTGGGCGAGGTCTACGTCAAAGACGAAGGGCGCAACCCGACAGGGACGTTCAAAGACAGGGGCCAGTCCCTCGCCGTGACGGCAGCAACACAACAGGGCGCCGAGGAGATTGCGCTCGCGTCGGCGGGCAACGCCGGGCAAGCCGCGTCGGCGTACGCCGCCGCGGCCGGCCTCGACGCCCACGTCTTCCTCCCCGAACGGGCCGGGTTCACCCAGAAAGCGATGGTCGACGTCCACGGTGCGGACCTCTCAGTCGCGGACCCGATGTCCGCCGCCTCGCAGATCGGTGACGCAGGTGCGGCGTTCGAGGCCGCGCTCGAGGACGACTGGTACCCCGTGCAGACGTTCGTGACGCCATACCGCCACGAGGGCAAGAAGACCATGGGGTACGAGATACTCGAACAACTGGACTGGACGGTCCCGGACGCAGTCGTCTACCCGACGGGCGGGGGCGTCGGACTCGTCGGCATCCACAAAGCCGCCCGCGAATGTCGCCAGTTCGGTCGCATCGAGGAACTCCCGGGACTCTACGCCGCCCAGTCGACCGGGTGTGGGCCGATCGTCGAAGCCTACGAGGCTGGGCGTGACCGCCACGAGCCCTGGCCCGACGTCGACACTGTCTGTGGCGGCATCGCAATTCCCGACCCTGGCGCCAGTGACCTGATTCTCGACGCGATCCGGGAGAGCGACGGCGGTGCGGTCGCCACCGACGACGACGCCATCCTCGACGCTGCGCTGGCCGTCGCGCGCCGGACTGGCCTGGAGATGGCACCGACCTGTGCGTCGGCCGTCAGCGGCGCCCGGAAACTCGCCGCCGAAGGCGAGTTCGGCCCCGACGACACGGTCGTGATTTTGAACACCGGCGCCGGGAACAAGGACGCCGACGTCTTGCGAGCCCACGCCGGGAGCCGTCGAGCAGGCGATGACTAATCCAGCGGGTCGGTGTGAGCGCCGTCCTGGGACCGTGGCCGGACGGTGGAGTCAGTCCGCAGTTGAGTCGTCTCCTGGGTCCATGTCGGAGCCAAGCGTTGCTCGACGTCGTTCGAATTCGTCGTCCGAGCGGTCTCCGCGCGCGTATCGCTCTCGGAGAACCGAAAGCGGGCGTTCGTTGGTTTCAGCATCTCGACGCCGAGCGAGGGTGATGACGAGGTACAGTGGGATAGCGACCACCAGGCCCATCCAGAAGAGGGCCCAGAGGCCCATCGAACCGCCAAAGATGCCCCAGCCGCCGCCCATCATCCCACCGCCCATCGGTCCACTGCCCATCGTGCCGCCGCCCATCGTGGCGCTGCCGTCGCTCGCCCCACCGTGGGCAACAGCCCGTCCAGTAGTCGCAAGCACCAGCGGAACGGCGAGTATCGCGAGTTGGCGAGCAGTGCGTTCGACGTTCGTTGTGAGTCGGGTCATTCGTTTTCGTTGGTGAACCGCGGTGATCGTACGAAGCGAGCCAGCCGGCCAGCGTCCTCAGCAGTGACCCTGTCCGTTCATCCCGCGATGGTCGTTCTGGTGAGCCGTGTTCCGGGCCATCTCGTCGTGGGTCACACCCATATGCGACTCCATCCACTCGACGGCACCGGGACCCATGTGCTCGGTCATGTAGCCGTCCATCCCGGTCGCCCAGTCGCCGGCGTGTCCGTCGGACGGGGGCGCGTCGTCTGCAATCGTTTCATTGCCGTGGGCGCTGACCACCGGCGCGGCGAGCGCGAGTCCGACGAGCGCGAACGCCACGAGCAGCCAGCGGCCGAGGTTGTAATTGGCCATTGTCTTTTCCTCAGGTAGTTGTAAGCCCGGTCGGGAGTTATCACGATGGGTGTGAATCCGCGCAGGAGAACGTTCGAGACCGTTTATAGAGCGCGCTAACCGTCCTTCAGACAGGAGACCGTTCATCGACGCCGAATTCGGCGTCTGGCGGTGAGAACGTACCTCTAAGGCGCTGGGAATCGGAACCCTGCTTTATACTCCCTCCAGCAGAATCTTCACTCGATGTACGACCGTATTCTGCTTTCGACGGACGGCACGGTCGCCTCTGAGGAAGCTGAGACGCACGCCCTCGAACTCGCAGCGACGCACGATGCAGTCCTCGACGCCCTCTACGTCGTCGACGAGGACGTCGTGACTGCCTACAGCGGCGACGAGTACGTGGACGAAGCCGAGGGGCCGGAACACGGCCTCGAACAACTCGGGGAGGAGGCGCTCTCTGTGCTACGTGATCGAGCATCGGCGGCCGACGTCGATATCGAGACGGCGATGGTCCACGGTCGTCCCGCTGAAATCATTGTGGCCTACGCCGACGACCACGAGGCCGACGTCCTCGTCCTGGGAACCAAACGCCGACCGGAAGAATACCGGGCGCTTCTCGGGAGTGTCACCGACCGCGTCCTCCGATTGACCACTCGACCCGCGCTCGTCGTGAAGACGGAGGTCGGCGAGTAACGCGACCGCGGTCGCTATCGGCTGGCAACAGATGTGAGACGTATCGCACTGTGAGCAACGGACCGACCGAACGAAAGCGCTGTTTCTATCGCACTGAACCCGGTAGTTGGTGCAAATTTCGGGCGATTACAGGCGATTCCGGACTGGACGCCGGCGACTCCCCGCCGCTAGCGCTGACGCTGTTGCAGGTCGTCACTCGGATAGATCCGGTACGTTCGCCCCTGCGATTCTCGGTACAGCAGGCCCCGCCGCTCGAGGGCACTGACCGTCTGACTCACCTTGCTCTTCGAGAAGTCCGACCGATCCCTGAGTTCGATCTGCGTGAGACCGGGCGAGGAGAGAACCGGTTCGAGGACGCGACGTTCGTCCTCCGGCAACAGATCCAGCACGCGGGCCCGAGGCTGGGTTTCTGGATTGATGGCATCGTTCGAGCGAGCGGTGGCCCCTGCTGAACTGGAGTCTGCCTGGCCACTTCGATCCGAGGCATCCGACTGTCGCTGGTCGAGTGGCGCTGTAACGCTGACGTCCTCGCGTATCGCCAGATACCCGCCACCGATGACGGCCGAGACGACGACAGTTCCGAGGACGTACCAGAGCGGGTTCGGTCCGTGAACGGCCCCCATCGACCCGCCCATCATTCCCCCCATCTGCTCGAACGCGCGCCGTTGCTGGTAGGCTTGCCAGCTAAGCGCTCCGCCGACGAGAACGACGGCAGCGACGAGGAGGCCGACGACCGTATCGGCTCGCCGTCGATTCATCCGTCCCACCTTGGGCTGCCGTGAGACTCGGTCATACCCGACCATTGCAGCAACACCGGGGTAGCAGTTGTGATCAGTCCAGACGAGACTGGGTGGTTCGCTGGCGCAGTGGACGAGCTCGAATCGTCACGTTCACTGGTGCTCATGACTCTCCGGGGATCCCGTTCCTGAACCCTGCAGGTCGTGCTGTGCGAACTCGGCGGAGTTCTTCTCGAACGATTGCTTGCATCGATTCGAGCAGAAGTAGTACGTCTCGCCGTCGTACGTCGTGCTCGGGCCGCTGTCGTCGGTCCGCATCCCGCAGACCGGGTCACGGTATTGGCCAGGCGCCCCCAGTCCGGTCCGATAGACGAAGAGCAGGAATCCAGAGATGCCGAACGCGACCACGTTGAGGTAGAAGGTGTAGTTAAGCGCGAAGTACGTCTGTTCGGAGGCGGTTTCCCCGCCAGCGAGGTCCGGGACGATACCCAGCGCGTCGAACAGGACCTCCATGAGAAACCCCGTGAAGGCCATCGTCACGAAGAAGACCCCGAGGATGTACAGCATCACACTCCAGCCGTAGTACTTTCGATAGACGTTCAGCACGGGAATCGTGATGAGGTCAGCGTAGACGAACGCGATGACGCCTGCGAAGCTAATCCCCCCGCCCCACAGCGCGACGGCGAACGGGACGTTCCCCATGCTGCCGACGAAGCTGATCACGGCGATTGCTACCCCCATGATCGCGTTCTCTGCGCTCATCAGCAGGCCATTGCCCTGGAGGAACAGCGTGTTCCAGACCGATTGCGGGACGAATACGATGACGAACCCCGAGACGAGAAAGCCCGCGACGACGTCTTTCCAGATCATCGACCACTCCTTGCGATACTGATTTCCGATCTTGTACCAGCCGCCCCACGAGCGCAGTTCCTCGCGCCAGCCGCCGTGACTGGCTGCTTCCTGCTGATACGTTTCCAGACACCCGTTCGAGCAGAATTTCAGCGTCTCACCCCCGTCGGTCACCAGCGAGTACTCGTCGGAACCTTCCATCCCGCAGGTCGGGTCCTCGGTGATCCCCCGGTCGTGGTCACGCTGATTCAGTTCCCGCCGTACCTCGTCGAAGAGTGACTCGGGGAGCGTCAGATGGACGAGCAGTGCCATCACGGCGATGAGAATGACACCCCCGAGCAGTTCCGCGAGGAGGAATTCCCAGCCGAGGAGGATCAGGATCATCAGGCCGAGTTCGACGATGAGGTTCGTCGAGGCGAACATGAACGCGAGGACGTTCACTGCGTGAGCCCCCTTCTTGAACAGGCCCTTTCCGATAGCGACCGCGCCGAAGCTACACCCGCTACTCGCGGCGCCAAATACTGTTGCCTTGGTGAGGCCACTCAGATTTTCCTCTCCGAGGACCGTTGCCATCCGTTCTTTCGAGACGTAGACCTGCACGAGGCTCGTGATCACCAGCCCCATGATGATCGCCCAGGCCGCCGTCCAGAGGAAGCCGAACCCGATCCGCAACGACTCGAGAATACCGTCGACGAGAGCTGCTTGCATACCTAGCCCATCGTACGCATCTATTTTGTCACTTGTTCTTAAATAACTGGAGCCGGGACTGTGTGAAAATTTGTATGCGAAAGTCCAAGTCTTGGTTCACGACGGCTATCGGATCGAGATCGTCAGTCCCGCTCGTCGAGTCCTGCGTCCTTCCTGTCCAGTCGTGAATCGTCGTCTCAGGTCGGCCAGCCAGATCCATTGACAGAAGCAAGATTCCTCCGTTTCCACCCGAACGGTCACGGAGCGCGGTGACCAGCGATGTGCGCTTTCGAATCGGAAGAGAAAGCCGGTTGAACGAGTCCTGCGTAGTGTGACACATGAGCACGACGACCACAGACCAAGACACGTCCGAACCTGTGTCCAGCACCGGTGTGATGCACCTCGATGCGCTGGCACTGGGGGGTGCGGCAGCAGTCGTCTCCGCCGTCGGGATGCTCCTGCTCGGTGTGTTCGGAGCAATCGGCGTCTACGAGAGTGCAGTCGAGGCGATGGGACAGTGGCACCTGTTCTTCGCGCCGACGGTCCTCGGGACTGTGGCTGGCATGGCCGAAGCCGCGGTGATCGGCTTCGTCTTCACGTACGCCTTCGCGCGGGTGTACAACGCGTTCGACGCATCGTTCGGGAGTCAGTGAGCGACCCGGTCCACTGGACGACATCGAACCCCGAATCCCACGACTGAATCGAATACGAGACAGTCAATAACACCCCACAGGAGGACACACGGGCCATACCATCGAAGGCGGAACGAGTCGACGACTGAGACCGGAAGACGGTACCCGGTGGTCCCACCCGAGTAGATGGTCGTCCCCAACAACCGGTGAGGACGACTGGTACGCAACCGCGACGAGTGTGGCTTCAGTTCCAAACTGTAGGGTGCCCGTGACCCGATGGGTCCGAGCGGATAGTCGTTCAAGAGCGGAATGCGTAGGTATAGACGTACGTCAACGACGACCACCGTTGAGGGAATGACGGGCGGCCACTGTGAAGCGTCAGTCGAGGCGGCGCTTCGAGCGGTCTCTGGCGTGACTGACGCCTCTACGGATCGTGAGGCCGAACAGGTGACAGTCGATGGTTCCACCGATGGCACGGCCCTCATGCAAGCCGTCGAAGACGCAGGATGCACGGCCAACGCCTGAGAGTCGGCCGCGGAGCGGTCAGCCGGCTGGCAACCGTTCCGAAGATGGTTCCAATGGTCCGTGGGACACACAAACGAGGCGTGAGTGTTCGGTTCGTTCTCGGTTCGCTCTCGGTTCGCGTGCGGAGCGACGCGACGGTCACCGCTCGGCAACGATGATCGTGTGCTGGAGAACGGGTAGCGTGTCCGTGGTAGCCGTCACCTGCTCCGTGATCGCTGCTGGATCGAGATCACACGCCCGGAACAGTCGGTCGGCGAGCGAGCGATCCGGGCTCCCGAGTGGGTAGAGGTACGCCCTCGTCCACCCTCCGGAGAGTTCGACCGATGGAGCCCTCGAGATGGCCTACTCACCCTCGTCGGCGCGTTCCCCCCAGTTCCAGACCAAGGCGAACAATCCGCCCATGAGATAGCCTGCGACGAATGCGATGGTGAGGCCGGCACCCGTCAGTGTGCGGTCGAAATCGACCGTGTCCTCGTACTCGACGAAATTCGTCCGTGCAACGGTCTCGACCGCCGTTTCAGAGACCCCTGAGACGACGAACCCGATCCACGCAGCGTGCGTCGCTGCAAAGATAGCACCGAATATGAGTCCCGAACGGTGTGCGGATAGTTGCTCGCTCATTGGGTTGCTCCGTTTCCAGCGGTCTGTCTCGGGACCGGTTCCCGTACGCGTCCACTCGTCCCCGATAGCAGTGATATCATCATCTCTCCACTCGTATCTACGGAGGCCTATTTCACGGCGATTGTGACTTCATAACATAACAACAACCGCACGTAAAGTTACGATTGCAAAGCGATCGGCGGCCGCCTCACTGTAGTCGCTCAACCGACCGCGGAGTTCCCGGAACTCGACAGCCAGTGTCGATGTCGAACGGTCCGAACTCAGTCTGTCACGATGTCCTCCAAATCGAACCACCCAGTCATTCTCTTCGGTCCATCGTCGTTTCGCGAACCAGTTCGCATTCATGAAGTCGTGTCCCGTTCAGAGGTGCCAGACCGGGGACAAGCGGTCTGACTCGACCACCGGACACCGTGGTTTCAAGCGCACAGACCGAAAGGACTCGACAAGGATGGTATCACAGGCCCAAATCGACCGGCTCCGTCTGGAAGCCGATACCATCATGACCCGCTACCAGGAGGTCCAGGCGGCACTGGAGCAGGCCAGGTCCGAGTCGGGAGCCCACTGGGAGTCTGGTGAGCTCTCGGTGACACTCGACACGCCGATTGGGGACCCGATCGAGGTCACACTCGATCTGGACGCGGACGTGTCCACCAACGCGGAATCGCGGTACGACCGCGCCACGGAACTCGAAGCCGAGCTCGAACGCAAACAGCGGATCGTCGGGCAACTGGCACCACTCCCGGCCGACCCGGTCGCGTACCTGGTCTGCTACCATCTCGACGCCGTCGAGGGGAACTACCCCCGCTCGATGGCCGGCCACCTCGACGCCGAGCGCAAGCACGTCGAATCCCTGTGTGAAGAGATGGAGACGGCGGGGATTCTCGAACGCGTCGAGTCCGGGACTGTCAAGCAGCGACGGGTCAAGGCGAAGCAAGCAGACGAAGTGCGCCAGCACCACACCTACTACCGCCTGTCACGCGAAGGCGACCACCTGCTCCGGTTCCTTACCGAGCGCGAGGGGAAACTGAACGTCCTGCGGCACCTACCCGACGGGCACCGACTCGCCACGCGACTGGCCCGCGGCGGGCCAGACTACCCGCGAATGACTGCCGAAGAACTGGGGATGGACTTCGAGTACGTCCGCCATCTCTACCGAGCACTTCGTCAGGTCGGCCTCGTCACGGAATATGAGGGCAGTACGATCAAAGCCAGCGAGCGAAAGTTGAAACCGAAGGACGAAACTCACCGCAAGCACACCTATTACGTGGTTACTGACGTCGCCGACGACGTGCTTCGAGAGCTTGCGGACTGAGGTTCCACGTATCGACTCGCGACTTCCCCGGATTCGAACCGGTCGCCAGGGATGGACTGGGCGAGTGTCCTCCTGAAGTCGGGAGTCCAGCCGTGAACTCACCACTCACGAGTCACGATGTTTGTAGCCAGTTTCTCAGCTGTGAGCTGCGATGAGTGAAACAGGAGTGGTCTGACAGGGTCTCGATTTCCTGCGATCGGGGTTTTCGTCATCGTCGGCGGGTTCTCCGGGGGAAGCTCGCGTTGATCGGTCCCCCTGCTCGCTACGATAGCGACGTCAATCAGTGTGAGGTCGATTTGTCACCCTTCGCACTAACAGGGGTGCCATCGAACCAGTGCACGGATATCAACGTTTCGAGGCAGCGGACGAAGTGCTCAGCGGATAAGTTGGGGCCCAGTCCGAACTCGGCGCGAGAAAGTCCACATGGGCCGGCGGATCCTCGTCGAGAGTGCCCCGCGTGCTCCCAGTACTGGCGGCGGTTGCCGAGTGCGTACACGAGGGTGCGCCGGTGGCGGGCGATTCGGTCGACAACTTCGAGGACCGACAACTGAATCTCGGCCTGTCAGTGGCGGCCCGTAAGGAGAGGCCGGTGCGTAGTCGCGAACGTTCAGAACTGGCGTTTCGACATGGTGGGTACGGGCGACAGCGGGCAGATTGTGAGAACGAGGACGACTCCGGTGGCTGGGACTTCGTGGTAGATAGGTCGCAGCCGGCGAGCCCGTTCGATTGGCAGGCCTTTGCAGTGGAAACTATCTGGAGACTGGTGGTGCTTCGATCAGACGCGGTCTTTTACCAGTAGCGAGCGAGCGCACAGCGCCACCGCTGCTACGCGGGCCCGGAATGTCCCAGGAACGGGTCGGTCCGTCTTTCCCTGAATGCCTGGGGCGTGAATGAGAGACGGAGAGACGAGCAAGAGACGGCTGAGCCGGGGGAGTCTCAGGCATCAGTCCCTTCGACACCGGTGATCTCGAAGCGCGCCCCACCGGCAGCACTGCTGGTCGCACGGATATCCCAGCCATGGGCATCGACGATTTCCTTGACGATGTTCAGTCCGAACCCAGTCCCCGTCGCTGCGGTCGAGTATCCGATCTCGAACACCTGGTCGCGCTCGTCCTCGGGAATACCGGGACCGTCGTCAGCGACGTAGAACCCGTCCGATAGGTCCCCAACTGTCACAGTCACGTCGGTACCGCCGTGTTCGACCGCATTGCGGAACAGGTTCCCCAACAGTCGTTGGAGTCGGCTCGGATCTGCCTGGATCGTCCGATTCGTCTCGACGACGAGTGTCGCATCCGCCGTTGCGACCGTCTGCCAGTACCGCTTGATCGTGGCTCCGAGAGTGACCGGTTCTGTCTCGGCGACTCGTTTCCCTTCCCGGGCGAGCGTCAGGACGTCGTCGATGAGTGTGGCCATCCGGTCGTGAGCGTCAGCCACGTCGTCGAGGAAGTCACTATCACACTCTCGCTGCGCCAGTTCGAGGCGACCCGTTGCCACGTTCAGCGGATTCCGGAGATCGTGGGAGATGACGCTTGCGAACTCGTCGAGGCGGTCGATCTGGCGTCGCAACTCCTGTTCGCGTTCGACTCGGTCGAGCGCAGCCGTGAGCGCCGTGGCGAGGATCTCGCTGAGTGCTTTCTGCGCATCGTCGAACGCGTGTGTCTCGGTCGCAGAGACGATGAAGACGCCGTACTCGCCCAGTGGATGGATGATCGCACTTCGCGCCGGCGTCACCTCGGCCAGCCCGCTGTACGCACGAGTATCCTCGATACTGAGCGGCTCACCAGCGTCGAAGGCGTCCCAGACGACCTGCGAAGCTGGGTCCGCATCGGCATGCTTATCGTACGTCTGGGGCTCGCCCAGTTTCTCGCGGACAGCATCCAGAAACGCGAGCGGTTCGAGTCGGTGTTGATCGTCTTCCACCAAGTGACAGCCGCTCAACTCAGCGCCCAACACCTCGTGAGCGGTATCAACGGCTACCTGGCCGGTCTCTTCTTTCGTGGTGGTTTGCATCAACGTCTCTGTCCGTTGCTGTAGCTGTGTGAGCGCTCGTTCGCGTTCCTTGCGGTCGGTGATATCCCGGTACAGCCAGAGGTGGGCGTCCCCATCAGGCAGTGTATACGGGACGTAGTACCGTCCGACCGTTCGGCCGTCCGCGAGGTCGAGTTCCTCGTATGCCTGCTCGTGTCGAGTGATCCGTCTCTCTATCCCGGTGACGAATCCGTCGGGATCAGCAAACTCGTCTTTGATTTCCTCGGCTGCCGTGGCACAATCCCGCCCGATCAACTCCTCGGGAGCGAGCGGGAAGCCCAGTACCTCGCAGAACTCGTCGTTTGCCTGCAGAACCTCTCTCTCGGAATTTTCGACGAGAATCCCCAGTGGTAGATTGTCGATGATCGTGCGCAGGACGGTGTTCGTCCCTGTGAGGGCCCGTTCGCGGTCCTTCCGGTCGGTAATGTCCCTCGCGACGCCGACGCTCCCAGGGAACGCGCCGGTATCGTCGGTGAGTGGGGCCAGGTTGACCTCGGCCGGGAGCCGTTCCCCGGCAGTCGTCACGGCCGTGACCTCTTGGGTGGCCGACTCACGCGACGTATCCTGACGGAGTTCCTCGAGGAGCGCAGTGCACCGCTCGAAATCTTCCTCGGTCAGGAAGTCGCTGGCGTGTGCCTCCCTGACAGCTTCGTCGCTAGCCTCAAAGAACGTGCGGAAGGCGTTGTTCGCCATCTCGATGTACCCCTCCCTGTCGAGGATGTACATCGGGTCACCGACGGTTTCGACGAGCGTCTCGTACGTGCGAAGTGCGCGTTCGTGCTCGATGCGGTCGAGGGTCGTCGTCGCGTGGGTTCCGAGTGTGCGCGCGAGGTCGACGTCAGTCTCGTCGAAGGCGTTCGGTCGGGGCGACCCGATGACGAGCACACCGTGTTCGTCGAGGGGCAAAGCGATCTGGCTGCGCACGTTCGTTTCTGGCTCGTCCTGCCGGGAGTTGGTCGAGAGTTCGTCGCGGATCTGAGCGTCGCCAGTCTCGAACGTCATTCCGGCCGAGCCCTCGCCGGGAGCGAGCGGTGACGGCTTCCCAGTGATCGCTTCCGTCCGGTCCGTCCACGCCGCCGGGGCTAATTCGTCCTCGCTCTCGTCGTACAGGTGAACGACGGTGGCCGGCATGTCGAGGATGGCGCGCGCTGTCTCGACAGTAGTCTCGGCGACCTGTTCGGGTGTCGTGGTCTCCATGAGGGCAGCAGTGGTGCTGTGGAGGTCCTCGATAGCCTGTTCGCGTTTCCGGCGTTCGGAGATATCCGTATACCACGCGTACCAGCCGTCGGCAGGTCTCTCATCGCTTCCATGGGGGACGAGGTGAAGGAGAAACGTGCGAAGCCCGTCGACTGTGAGTCGTTCGACTTCGGCAACCGTCGGTTCCCCGGCTGTTGTCTTCTCCCGGAACGCTTCGTGGACGCCCATACCGTCGTCTGGAACGACGACGTCGGCGATGTCTTCCCCGACCACGTCTCCTGTTTCGTACCCGAAGACTTCCGCGAAGGCGTCGTTCACGTCGGTGATACGATGATCGGTACCGTCATCGTGAATTTCGCCTGCGATCACGGGTTCGGGGGCGTTCTCGAATAATGCCCGCCGTCGGTTCCGTTCCGCTTGCAACTGATCGTGGATTTCGAACGAGTGGAACGCGTGGGCGATGTCGGTGCCGAGTTCTGCGAGCAGATTTCGTTCGGGCTCGTCGAAGGCGTGGGGGCGGCCCGCATAGACGCCGAGGATACCGTAGAGTCGGTCTTCGTATTCCATCGGAACGGCCGCGACTGCTCGATACCCGCGTGCGAGGGCGTCGTCACGCCACGGTGTGAACTCGGGGTCCTCGGCGACGTTCTGTGAGACAGCGACGCGTCGTTCCCGAATCGCGATCCCACCAGGGCCCTGTCCAGTCGCCGTTTCGTCGGCCGTAATCGTGATAGTGTCGAGATACCCCTCGTCGATACCGGCAGATGCCCGTGGTTCGACCCGCTCGCCGTCCTGATCGATATCGCCGATCCAGGCGAACTGGTAGGGTTCGGAGTCGCTGATGATCTCGCAGACGCGGGTTTCGAGTTCCGGACGCGAATCCGCGCGCACGAGCGCCCGATTGATGTCTCTAGCCAGGGTATGCACGCGGTCGAGTTCGACGGCATGTTGTCGCGAACGGTACTGCTCGACGGCGTTTCGGACACGATTCGCGAGGAGTTCGTACTGTTCGGTGCCACGCTTTTTTCGGAGGTAATCAGTAGCCCCGGCGGAAATCGCCTCGCCCGCGACTTCCTCGCTTCCTTTGCCCGTAAACAGAACGAACGGCAAGTCAGGATACTCCTCGCGGATGGATTCGAGAAACTCGATGCCGTTCTGACCGGGCATATCGTAGTCGGAGATGAGACAATCGACGTCGTGATGGGCCAGTTGCTCGCGCCCGTCGGCAGCGCTCGTGGCCGTCTCGACGATGAACCGGTCGTCTTCCTTCTGGAGAAACGTGGCGACCATGTCTGCGAAATCCGGTTCATCGTCGACGTGAAGAATCCGAATAGAGTCCCCAGAGCTATCCACCATTGGTAGTGTGAACTCAGGAACAGCGGCATAACGATTGGGGTTCGTTTATTATTACTGAGATTTTCCACAGTACGTACGAGGGGGTGCCTCCGGGCACACCGAGTGCCATCTGCCCCTGTCAGTAGTCATTCGAGGCGTACCACACTTCGCGCCGTGCTGGGTGACAGCATCTCCTCCGGGGCCCTGCAGGTCGTGGAACTGTCCGGTCCGTCCGTCACCGTCGGTCTCGACCGAGTGGAGCGGAGAGTCGCGCCGGATCTCGATGCAGGGTTCATCGAGTGACTGTGATGGGTATTCCCGGTCGATCGCTGGGTCGAGGCCGTGCAGTTGCGCCAGCGAGTCGCACACAGCAGCCGACCGGCAACAGAAGGCGTTCGCTCCGGCTGAGCCACTATCGTAGTCTGTCCTCGTGTACCGGCATCGTCGGTCCCGCTCTCGGTGACGTTGGGGTGGTCGAGGACGTCGAGCGACGCTTCGCGATGTTCCCCGTCCTCTACGCCGTCGTCGGTCATCACACGTGCGGTCGTCTCGATCAGAGAACCGACCATCGTCACCTGGCTATCCCCATACTGGTTGTCTCGGTGGTGTGGGAGACGCCAGTCTCCTGCCGGAGCCACGACGTGAGGCCCGTGGTCGATACTCACCAATCGAGCTCGGCGACTGACGACAGACATGTGGCCCTGCGGCAGCGTCGTCTGCCCGGCGCCTTCTGAGTGCAACACAGACCGTTGCTCGGCCGGGACGGACTCACACCTGTGTCCCGGTGAATACAGCTAAATACCCGGGAACTAACGTGCAAGTATGACTACCAGTGGGGGCGAGCGAGAGAGGGCGGAGACTGTCGGCGAGTCGGTGACCCGGCGGTCGGTACTCAGGGCAGCAACTGTCGCGGGCGCAATCGGGGTAGCAGGGTGTAGCTCGGTGACGGACAAGACCTACAGTGCGAGTACGGTCACGATGAACGACGGGACGATGTCGGACCTGGGCTTCGAGGAGACGGGAAGCGAGACGTTCACGACCAGCGAGAGCCGGAGCGTTGGCCCGCTCGAAGGGTCAGTGACGGCCGAGAGCACGCTCTCGGTGTTCTCCGACGGCGAGTCGACGCCGGAACCCAGCGAGACAGACCGATGGGCGGAAAGCGCCGCGCCGCTGGCTTCGTGGGCCGGTAACGACCCCGTCAGGGGAGTCTCCGGGTCGAACGTGTTCGATGGCGGCGACGTCACACCGGTCAGCGAGGACGTGCCGTTCGAGTCCGTCGCCGCCGACGGTATCACGTTCCTGTATCCCGACAGCGCGGCCGACGGTGGCAGCGTCTCGGCGTCGGACACGCTCGCGATGATGCCGGCCGACACTGTCCAGTGGGGCGAACGCGAGGACGGTGGCACCGTCTCGCTCGAAAATCCGGCCTCGGTCTTCGACGCTGAGAAATTCGCACCCGAGAACGCCGTCTTCTCCGGGCAGTCGTAACTCGGTCCCGATTCTGATGACTCCGTTCCCCACGTCGGGCGAGGACTGGTCGCTACGGACGGCGACGGCGGCCGACCGGCCGGCGGTTACGACCATCTGGGCGCAGTCGTTCGGCGCGGTCGAGGCCGACGATGACTGTCTCTCCATGGCATTCGGCGACGCACCTGCCACGTGCGTCGTCGCCACCGACCCCGACGACCAAGTGGTCGGATTCATCGTCGTCGCCCTTGTCGACCAGGTGTTTCTCAGAGACTACCTCGACGACCATCCAGTGACTGACTCGCTGCCGGCCAGAGTCACGATAATCCACATGCTCGGCGTCGACCCGGAGTGGCGCTCGACCGGCGTTGCCACTGGGCTGGTCCAGTGCAGTATGAACTGGGCGACTGGGCGCGCCCCGATGATGGTCGTCGTCCTCTGGCGCCGCGAGAATCACGTCGACTCCAGCGAACTGACTCGAAAGTTCGACTACGAGGAAGTCTGCACCCTCGACGGGTACTACGACGGCCGCGAGGAGTGCCCCGACTGCCAGGAAACCTGTACCTGCGATGCGACGGTCCACGTGAAAGACCTCGACAGCCCACCGTCACACTGAGGGGAGCCCTCGGGACCACTTCGGGCACCCAGTCGGCGGTCAGTCTCCCGACCTGCAGCCTTTCGCAGGACGCTCACGCACGTTCGCTGTCTCGTGATGTAATCCGGCGTGTTTACCAAGTACCTAGCTTTATACGCGGCGTTCTCGTTCGGACCGTATGGGAGGAGCTGTTGGCTTTAACAAGCGTGCCGAGCGTATCGCGCATCTGGATTCGGGCGAGGACCAACTGATCGAAGACGGGGATCGAGTATCGGAGTTCCCCATCGAAGAGACGAACGTCGTGGTCGCGGCAAACACCATCGTATCCGAGGATCGGTCTATCGACGTGAGCGAGGGGGACGAGCAGTCGTTCCTCTACCTGTCGCCCCTGGACGAGGACTGGGTCGAGGAAACGTCGATGACGCTATCGGTGTTCACGACGCCGACGGCGTCAGTTCAGGGCAAGAATCTGAATCCGCTCGCTCAGGTTTCCGACGAAACATTCGTCACAGCAGAAGGTGGCAAGTACCTCGAACAGTCGGGGATGCTCTCACGGAGCGGACTGGGATCGGACCTCTCGTGGCTCGTTTCCCCGGCGAAGGTCGGGTCGCGTTCGAGTGGCCTCTTCGACAAATCGTCTCCGTTACTGAGCTATCTCGGCATCGTCGAAGACGGGTCCGGGGCCGTTCGGACGCTGCTGGTCCACGTCGCGAAGGCGACGTTCGAGGAGGAAGTCACCTTCGGCGTCGGCGTCCAGCACCGGAAGCTCTGGACCGACGGCAGTGACGACGAGGTTTCGGCACTCGTCGACAGACTCGAAACGCAGTCGGTCGAAGACCTCATCGGTGGCGACGACGCGCTCGTCCACCAGGCCGGCATCGACGCCAGCGCCGCCCGCGTCACGTCGGCGCTCGGCGGCCTGGATCGCTCCGCATAGGTCGCATTCATCGAAGACCCCTCAACGTAGTACCGCTCCGAACTGCGTTGGGTCCGACTAGCCCTACGGAATCTTCTCTACGATTGCACGACCCGAACAGGTGACCCGGTCGACCTGGACCCGTTCTCTGGACGGAGTTGTATCGCCGGCTACACAGCTGTGCCAGCTGCTGAAGCAGTGTCGTCGCCCTTCTGAGACCGTCCGCTCCTCACGTCCGTTCGTCGCAGAAAGGTCCGGGTGCGAGAATCGAACCGGATGAAGACGGTCGGCCTCGCTCCGCTCGGCCGCTGCGACTTCCAGGGTTCGATTTCGAGACGGACTGTCCGCTCAGCACGTCCGTGCTTCGCGAAAAGGTCCGGGTGCGAGAATCGAACCACGGTCGGACGTGCTCGCTCCGCTGCGCGCGACCTCCCTGATTAGATTCTCTCCCGAGACTATCCGCTCCTCACGTTCGTTCGTCGCAGGAAAGTCCGGGTGCGAGAATCGAACCGGAGGGAGACATTCCGGGCGTGCGGCGCTTCGCGCCGTTCCGGGCTGTGACTCCCAGGATTCGATTTCGCCTTCCGGCGTTTCCACTCCTCCCTTCGGTCGTCGTGAAAAAGTCCGGGTGCGAGAATCGAACCCGCGTCTCAGCCTCCACAAGGCTGAAGGATAACCACTACCCCAACCCGGACACGCTGTTGAAGCATATCGAGGTAACCGGGTAGAATTGAAATACGTTACGACTCCGGCCCCTCGGTGTGAACGACCGTCACGGACGGACCCACAGATCCGGGCCAGCTGCCGTCATTCGTCTTCGGCGGTTGCCCTGGACCGTTGTGGAACCGACCCATCGGTCAGCGTCGCTGGGTCGGGCGTCATCTCCGAGTCGTCGACCAGGAACACGTCGACGAAGTGACCAGACTCTCCGTCGGAGTGACTGTCGGCGACTTCGAGCGCGTCTTCGAAGCCGTCGACGTGCCGAGCGTACTGACACTCGGTGCAAGTGAGATAGTAGGACTGGAGCATCGAGATGGAAGCCTCGAACGACGGTGGGCCGAGAGGAGTGTTGCCGGTGCCCAGAACGGGCACCCGCGGTCGTGGCCCACCACCGAGGGTTACTCGGACACCTCCACCGAGTAATCCGACTGGATCCACGCGCAGCGGTTCTCCGTGTCCTGTAGAAGCGTGACTGTGCCCTCGTCGCTGCCGTAGGTGGTCGCGACGTAGCGCTTGTCCGTGCTCTCGGCGAGTTTGCGTGATGCGTCAGTCATGGATATTAGTCAGCGCGGGCGGGCGAGGCCGTTGCGTCGGCGGTCTCGAGCGGGGAGACGGCGACCGTTCCGTCGGCGTTGACGTCGATTGCGCGCCCGGCGTACTCGAAAGAGGCCTGGCCGCTGTCGCGGTCCTCGCTAGACGTCGGTGCGAAGAGTGCCGAGAGCGCGTCGACGTCGATAGCGTTGTAGAGCGGCGGGAGGTCGACGGGAGCGACGCCTTTCGACTCGGCGACGGCCGAGACGATGGCGACGGTAAGGGAGTCGGAGTCGGTGACGGTCGTTTTGATTGCGGTGGGTGCCTTCATCAACAGTCCATACCCCCCATTCCAGGGTATGGCTTGTTCCTATGGATGTTATCGGGGCGGTGCTTGGCCCCCTATCTGTATAGCGTCCAGTCGTCGTCGGACGGGGTAATCGCCAGACTGCAACTGGATCGGTACCGGATAATTCTGCGACAGGAGCGAACGGGCGACAGGCAGGTGGGTGGTGAGCGCAGCAACCGAAGAGTGACACTCCTGTCAGCGCACGGCCGAGCCCACTCCCGAGGGTATCATCGGGCAGGAGAGCAGCGGGGAAGCAGGGAGGGCAGCGGTGTGGTGCATACTTCTTTCCGACTACCGGAAGACCCACCGGTATGGACAGCCGCTGGTGGGTAGTCCTCGGTGGGATCGGATGCCTCCTCCTGCTGGTGCTCGGACTCGCAATCGGTGTCGGCGTCGCCGAGAGCGGTACCGTCGTCGAAGGGACTGTCGTCACCACCCACGTTGGGAACGTCACTGAGACGACGGACGAACTGGTCCTCGTCGTTCGGGGCGACAGCAGGTTCGCAACCGGGCTCACTGAGCGGCTGGACGACAGACTGACCAGCGAGGGATACGTGATCCAGCGCGCTGACTCGCTCGACGGCGTCGACCGGTCGCGGGTGCTCGTCGTCGACGTCACCAGAGCCGACCTCCAGCCAGGGATACTCACCCACCAGGCGACGCTCGCCGTCGAGACCTACTACACGAACCACTGGAATCAGCCGAACTACGAAGCCTACCGGAGGAATGGATCCGTCTCGGCCACCGACGATGGGGTGATGGTCGTCGGTGGCGAATTCCGCATCCACGACCGGACCCGCGGCCTGCCCGGACGGTATCGCGCTCGACTCACCGCGGCCATGGTCGACGTGGTCGTGGACGACTTCCGCGGGGACTGGCCGGCGTAGGTCGCCAGTGCAGGCCGACCGGTCGGCTCTCGACCGGCCATCCGCGCTCGTCCGAGACGTTTTTCATCTCAGGGGCGTTCACTACAGATAGCCGTGGCCATCACGGACAAGATCTACATCAAGAACCACCAGCAGATCGCCTCACAGTTAGAGACATCGTTCCCGAAGGGGGCGTTCAAGGGCGCGACGCTGGACATGCTGTTTCGGGGGGAGAACCTGGCGAACCTCGACGAGACGACCCAGGACCGGGTCCTCGACTTCGCCCAGGACTTCATGGACTGTGACTGCGAAGCCAATCCCCACTGTGGCCACCCCGAGGAGAAGTTCGTCAGCTATCTCCTCGAACTGCGCGCCCAGGGCCTCGGCCCCGACGCCATCGTCGACGTGATGGGCGACGATTACATGCTCTATGCCTACCCCGGCGACGTCCTCTCGTTCCTCGACGGCGCCGTCCGAACCCTGGAAGCGGTCGAGACGCTCGCAGACGTCGACGGCCGCTCGGACGCCGCCAGTGAGGCGCGCCGGAAACGCGAACATCTTCTCTGAGGCGTCTGCTGAGAACCCTCCGCGTCGTTCTGGCGTCGAACACCGACCTCAGACGTTCAGCGCTGCCGCGAGGTCGTCGAACGTCTCGATCGTCAGGTCGGGATCCGGGCCGAAGGGCTCCTGTGGCGTCCCCTTCCGGTCGACCCAGACGCCCTGCATCCCGACGTGCTGAGCACCCATCACGTCGAACCAGACGGCAGTGACGTGGGCGATGTCCGAGGCGGGTGTGTCGGTCCGCTCGGCAGCGTAGCGGTACAGATCTTCGTGCGGTTTGAACAGTTCCACCTCGGCCGCGCTGATCGTGTCCGTCAGGACGTCCTCGATGTCGGCGTGGTCGACCATCGAGGCGAGCATCTCCGGGTTGCCGTTCGAGAGGACGTAACACTCGTAGCCGGCCTCACGGAGTGCCTCGATGCCATCGCGGACGTCCTCGAAGACGTCGAGTTCGTGATACACTGCGAGAATCTCGTCGCGTTCGGCCGGTGATACGTCCGCCTCGGTGGCCTCGAGGGCGTACTGCAGGGCGTCGCGGTTCATCTCGTAGAACGACTGGTACGCGTCGACGTGGTTGGCGACCATCGTGTATTCCAGCGAGCGCGCACGCCACAGTCGCGAGACCGGTTCGGGGTCGGCGACACGGTCGGCGAGCGCCCGTTCGACGGCATCGACGTCGACGAGCGTGCTATACGAGTCGAACAGGAGGGTCGAGACTCGTCCTGGATCGAACGACATATGCTAGCGGTGATCGATGCCGAGCGTGAAAATGACATCGGCGACTGCCGGCGGGTGCCTCAGGAAGCCGGCTGATCCGGTGGATCGAACTGGTCGCGCCACCGGCGCGCGAGGTCGAACTCGAATCCAAACGCGCTCGATTCGAGATGCGTCGCGACTGATTCGACGAGAGCGTGCCGATGTGCGGAGTCGACGGCGTCAACCTCCGCGATGAGTCTGGCCGCGTACCTGTTGTCGAGACCGTCGAACTGGGCGCAGATCTGGTTTAGCGCCGCTGCTAGGACCCTCGCCTCAGGTTCGAGACCGTCCGAGAGCGTTTCGCGGTCGAGGACCTCGTGGACGAGCCAGCAGGTACACGAGCGGCCGTGATGCGGACTTTGATCGAAGCCATCGAGTATTGCCTCGTAGTAGTCCGCCCGCTCGCCCGGGGCATCGTGGTCCGCCAACGAGCCGCACCCCGGGTCGACCAACGGATCGACGCCAGTCGGGAACGCCTCGGGATCGCGATTCGCCGTCAGTTCGAGGACGAGGCCACGATGCATCCCCGAGATAGCCCGCTGATCGTCGTCGAGATGCTGGCGAACGACGTCCGTCCGCTCGCTGAGAATCCGTCCGGCCTCGCCAACCGAATCGACGTCCCGGAGCGCCTCGTACAGGACGAAGTGGGTGACTGTCGTAAGGAACGGTCCGACGAACAGTTCCGTGTCAGGGACCTCAGTCTCCTCGACGAGCCACTCCGAGCAGTTCCCGTCGCTGAGACGACCGACCACCTGTTCCACGACATCGTCGAACAGGTCCTCGTCCGCTTCGTAGATCCGTGCGACCGCGTCCACGGCGTCGTTGAAGTACTCGGGGTCACCGTCTCGCCCGGGGTGGAGCACAGGCAGGAGGTCCGCGACGACCGACCCAAGCAGGTCGGCGCGGCAGTCCTCGTCAGCCACCGGTGGGTCCGCCGCGTAGACGAATCGGTCGACGACCGCCCCAGCGACCCCGGCAAACGTTTCGAGTGACATGCAGAGGGCCGCACACTTGCAATACTCGCTGTAGAAGGTCGACATCGACGACTGGTCGAGCGTCGCGAGCGCTCGGTCGTGGATTACCTTGCCCCACTCCTCGGAATCCTCGCCGACCAGGACTGTCGCGGCGGCGAGATACTCGGACAGAAACTGTGTCACACCCTCGGAATGGAGCGCGCCGGCGTCGGTCGCCAGTTCGTCGATGTACTCCAGCCATGCGGACGCCGCAGCAAAGTCCTCGTAGTGGTCGGCAACCTGTTGGACCGTCTTGGCGTAATAGTCCGCGAGAAAGTCACAGGGACCCGACGATTCGATCACGGCAGCATCGTGGGCAAGTGCGTCGATGCGATCGACCCACTCCTCGACTGCCGCTGGTTCGGCGTGCTGGTGTGCGAGCGTGCCCAGCGCCAGACTGTAGACGGTCTCCAAGAAGCCCGACGCGTCGTCCGAATGGTCCTCGGCCGCGGCGTGAGTCAACTCGTCGTATCGAGCGACCCAGGGGGCGACCGTTGACGGATCCCCGTATAGGTCTGCCAATTTCTTCAGTGTCAGACCGTAGTGATTGGTCAAAAACCGTACTGGCCCGTCTGGGTCGGAACCGGCATCCGCCGAGACGAGGTCGTCGTATCGGTCGATCCAGTCTTCGACCGACGCGGGGTCGTCGTGGAGTGCCGGAAGTCGAGCGAACAGATTGGCGTACAGGTTCGTCAGGTAGGCGCTCTCACCGTCGGAATCGCTGCCAGCGGCGTCCGTCGCGGCGGCGTCGACCGCCTCGACCCAGGGCCAGACGTCGTCCGGGTCGTCGACGCGTTCGGTCAGCGTCGCGAATACCAGCGCGTAGGCGTTCTGGAGATAGACAGTCGTAGATTCGTCGCTCTCGGCGGCCGTCGAGTGAAGGGCCCGATCGAGTTCAGCGAGCCAGCCGTCGAAGGACTCGGGGTCCTCGGTCCGCTCGGTGAAGTCCGCCAGTGCCTCCGCGACGACAGTCGGCTCGAGCGCGTCCCGCTCGAGGATGCTCTCCTCGGTGACCGGGCTCGCGAGCCGAACGAACAGGTCAACCCATTCGCTGGCGTCCCCCGCATCTTCGTAATACTCGGGAAGTGACCCGATGGCACGGCCGTACAGTACCGCGAGGGAGAGCCCCTTGTCGCTGGACAGGTCAGCGATCGATGCGCGCGCCATGTCGTCGTACCGCTCGAACCACTCGGCGGCGTCCGCGGGGTTCGACGCTCGACCGGCCAAATCCGAGAGGGCGATAGCATATACGACCCCGAGAAACGAGTCCGAATCGCCCACGGTGGCAACCGACTGGATCTGGTCGTCGAAGCGGTCGAGCCAGGGCTCAGCGTCGGACGGGTCGTCGTGGCGCAGTGCAACGTTCGAGAGGAGGAGACCGTACGTCCGCCCCTGGGCCAGCTGGGGAACCGGCTCCGGGTCGGCGGCATCGCGGATCAAATCACCGAGGTACCCGATCCAGCCATCGAGGACAGCGGGGTCGTCGTGGCGGTCGGTCATCGCACCCAGCGATCTGCTGTAAACGCTGTCGACGAACGATTTGGGATCCGTCTCGTCCGCGTCCGCGGCCGCATCCTGGACCAGCGCGTCTATCTGTTCGAGCCAGTCGGACACCGCCTCGACGTCCTGGTGGGTCCGCGTGAGTTTGGCGAAGGTCATCGCATACGTGGTTATCGGGAACGAGTCGACGTCGTCAGTGGTCTCCATTGCAGCCTGGTGAACCAGTGCGTCGACCGCTTCGAGCCACTCGGCGACGGCATTGGGGTCGTCGAACGTATCCACCAGGGCCGTGACGGCCGTACTGTAGACGTTCTGGCGAAAAAGTTCGGCGTCGACCGCTTCCGCGGCGGCCGCGACGGATTCGCGGAATCGTCCGAGCCACTCCGTCGCGTCGTCCGTGGCACCGAATCGTGGAACGGCGTTTCGCAGCAAGCGCCCGAAGAGACTCGCGAACAACCGTTCCGGACCCATGTGATAGACGTCTTCGGCAGTCGAGACCTGAATGCTCGTCGGGTCGATGGCCATTCCACCGGAGATGGCAACCTGGAGACTCTGGGCGTAGAGTGCCGGGTCGACGGCCGCCTCCCGGTACTCGGCGAACAACTGGTCGGCTTTCGACCGCAGGTCGGTCCTGCGCGCGGTGTCCGCAGACTGATCTCCCCAGGCCACCCGACGGTACGCGATCGTGACGCTCCGGAGCAAGCGGACCAGATGCTCGGGATCCGCGTCGGAGTGGAGCACGTACTGTGCGTAGTGGCGAACGTTCGAGAGCCCCCGTCGAGCAAATATCACGTCGGCGTACACCGACGGGACGAGTTCCCAGGTGTCGCCCGGCTGCGGGGTCACGTCGGCATCGTGTGTCGGCTCGGGCGCCGCTTCGAGACGGTCCCGAATGTCACCGTCGAGGTATGCCCCGAACGAACGCGCACAGGGAGTCAGTGCCGGGCGCGTCGCCACGCTCGTCGTCTCGACGAGCGCCGCCGAGGTGGTCGTTCGAAAGGCTGCGATCCGTTCGAGCACCTCGCCACAGCGGCCCGCGTCCGTTCCGAAGAAGTGGTCGATGTCCCGCCAGATGAGATCGTGAGCCGACTCGACGTCCTGGTCCTGGATCGGTTCCTCGCTCGCGACCTCGAACCTGGCGGCGATCTTGGCGATTTCGGGGTTCTGCTCCGCGATATCCGTCGCTGACTCGACCACCCTGTCGACGTCGCCCTCCCAGTCCAGTACGTCGAGTGACCACTCGAGGATGGACTCGATAGCCGATTCGTCCGTGAGTTCGCAGGGAACGTCCACGGCGCGGTCAGTGTTCAGCGGCGAAGCGCGATCACCCGGTGGCGCCTGCTCGAACTGGGCCTCGAACTGCCCGTAGAACTCCTCGCGGCACTCGACGACGGCCGTTTCGCAGACGCCTTGTTCGATCCATCGCCAGACGAGCGAGAGGTCCTCGTCTCTTAGCGCGGCCGCGTCTTCGACCAGTTGCTCCCCGTAAGAGAACACCAGGACTGGCGGCTCGTCCGCTTCACGGAGTCTTTCTGCGACGAACTCCGGATCCCGAGCCATGTCGGGGACACGGATCGAGTAACTGCGTTCGCCGTCACCCGCCGCCTCACTCGCAGTGGCCGGCTCCGCGAGTGGCTCGCAGGCCTTCCAGATACCCGTCGTCTTCCCGCTCCCGTGGGATCCACGAACGACGACCAGATCGATGTCCGACGATTCGAGTGCGGTGCGTATTTCGTCGGGTTCCTCGCCGTGATATGGAATCTCGGTGTCGGTGAGTGCACCGCTTGACACCTGGAGCAATCGGCGTTCGTCCTCGTACACTGCGTCGGTGAACGCCTCGAAGTCCAGCGCAGCGCGCTCGATGGCCCGCGGCAGGAAGTCGAACGCCGCTGGCGACTCCGTGTAGTCGTCCAACGCCGAGAGCCGCTCGACGAACTCGTCCAGGTCGTGTTGCTCGGGGAGACGGTCTTCGATGGCCTGCAGTTCCTCGACCTCCGCCTCGAGTCTCCGGATTTCGGAGAGGGGGTTCTCCGCACAGAGTTCGCGCAGAGTATCCAGCGTGTGGGGTGGCAAATCGTAGGCGATCTCCAGTCGTTCCTCGGCGTCGGGCAGCAGTTCCGTCTCGACGAGCAGCTCTCGCACTTCGTGGCCTTCCGGCGTCTCGTCGCGGCTGAGCCACCAGAGAATGCCACCGGCCCCGCCGAACGCGAGCGACGAAACCGGCACTGTGACCGTGCTCGCCGCGAGGCCGCCGGCAGCAACGGCACCCCATCCGATAGTCGACACGCTCGACGTGATCGCAGCCATTCCCAGGCCTTCGAGCAGGTCGCTCCCCGCTTCTCGAAGGGTCTGCTGGGTGAGGACGCGACCCGCCACCTCGTCGGAGAAGTGCGCCACGAGGCCCGGCAGGAGTGTCGCGCCGTACTCGTCCCGGCCAAGAACGTCGGTGAGGTCGCTCGAGAACGGATAGGCCGGGTACTCGAAGCGGTCTCGGTTCTCACGGAGCCCGTCCCGTTCGATCTGGTCGGCCTCGGGTCCCGCCGTCGCGCGCCAGATCGATTGACAGCGCTCGTAGCCGCGAGCGACCTCGTCGGAATCCGAAAGGTCATACCGGAGTAAATATGCCGTGTCTACCGCGTCGAAGGTGTCGATCGGAAGCTCGTCCCGTTCGACGAGCCAATCGAGGCTTCGCGGGCGCGTGACGAGGCAGACGCCTCCCGCGTGGTCGAGGATCGACGGCAGTCGGTCCACGTGGGCTGCCTGACTGCGCTGGAGAATCAGATAGAAGTCGTCCAGCACCACCAGTTCGTCACTCGGCGCGTGCAGTGCGTCTTCGAGCGTGTCACACGCAACCCCGTCCAGTGCGTCTGGTTGGCTGACGGCCGGTGCCCCGAGGAGCAGGGTCGTCTTGCCAGTCAGCGCCGATCGCTCGACCTGTTCAGGCCGGGTGTCCCTTACCGTTGGGATACCCATTGGTGAGTCCTCCCTCCCGTCCGCCCCTGGCCCGCCTCGCACCGACCGAATCGCGTGCCCCAAATTTCGGTTCGTGCCAGTCGTGACATTGAACGTTCACTCCGTCCGTATATCTCGCAGAAAGGGTTGTAAATCTAGGACAGACGCCGGGTCCGAGTGCGCTGGAGGGCAAGATACCGGATGGAATCGACGTGCGATACGCGCTGGGGCCGTCTTGTCGAGTCTGAAACCCATCGACCGGAGACACCGAACGCTCAGTGGAGTCAGCGGACGCCGACAGCTATCAGATCGACTCTTCGAAGTTGCCGAGTCGATAGGAGGCTTCCTGATCGTCCTCGCCGCCATCCAGGTCCTCGAGTTGGACGACGTCGTCCTGATCGTGTTCGTCGAGTTGCTGGCGGAGTTTCGTGACGTAGCGCTTGTGCTCTTCCAGTTGTTCGCGGAGGTGCTCGGCTTCGAGTTCGAGCCGCTCGTGCTCGCGGACGAAACTCTTCGGGACTTCGACTTTCGGCGGGAAGCTCTCGGTGTCGCTCGTCGTCGACTCGTTCAACTGGTGCTCGGGGATGACTTCGACCTGCCCGTCGTGAGCGACGAGCATGTCGACGTAATCCCGGAAGACCGCCGAGAGCGAGAGGTCCCGCTCGTCGGCGATTTCGCGGAGCGTCTCGAACTTGTCCTCGCTCACGCGAAAGGAAATGGTCTTGTTCTTGCTCATTACTCCAGACTCTGTCCCCGCCCCACTTAATCGTTTGTCAGACGCTCGCACGAGCGCGCAAGCTGTCGAAAGAAACCGATAGCGGCCCGTTCGCAGCCGATCCGCCCTGACACATGAGTGTCAACTTCGATAGTTCGGTAGTGGCAGGTTCGAGATCGGAGTTACCTCCGGGGAGTTTGGATGACTCCTCCTGGGATTCCGGACGAAAGTCGAATTGGACGATACGTGTCAGCAAGTCGACCGAACCGCTTCGACAGCGGAGACTGGGAGGTTAGTCGTCGCTCGCGTCCGGCGCGGCCGCTTCTTCGTCTTCGAGACTCTCCAGGGCCTCGACGACCTGCCGACGGTAGTTCTCGACGGGGAGGTCGTACTCCTCCTGGGCCATCGCGACGTACTCGTCGACGGCGGCGCCGTCGCCCTCGTCGCTCGTCTCGTCGTCGTAGTGCTGGATCCGTTCGAGCGTGCGTTCGGCCGTCTCGACGACCCAGCGGTCACGCGTCGCCGCGTCGACTTCGGTGATCGATTCCGGTCGGACCGAGACGTTCACGTCCCCGTCGTCGGTCTCGTAGGTCCGTGGCTTGCCCACGACCGAGATGTAGGCCGGCGGTTCCAGTTCGCGCAGCATCGAGGCCGCGTCTGGCTGGTACTGCCCGGCATACATGTAGTAGCGATCACCGTTGGGGTCGATGACCTGCCCCTGCCAGTACTCGCTGTCGTCGCCGACGTCCTCTGTCTCCATGAGCGTCCCCACGATGAACACGCGATTTGCGCGCTCGCCCGTCGGGAGCAGCAGATAGACCGGCGCTCGTTCGTCGTCGCTCTCCTTGAAGGTGAAACTCGCGTCGTTGAACTCGCCCGCGAACACGCGTCGCGCGACTT